>ERZ1643250.32-NODE-32-length-201458-cov-35.603377_pt1 | contig 201458 bp, 180 predicted proteins | sample MGYA00579262_ERZ1643250 | MGnify/ENA primary metagenome ERZ1643250 (study PRJEB29033, sample SAMEA4952265) | chicken gut metagenome | biome: Broiler Chicken; feature: Gastrointestinal Tract; material: Caecum | place: Ireland | collected 2018 | study: Broiler... | reverse complement strand
ATGTTTAAGTTTTCAGTTGCCTTCTTATCGCATATTTTTTAAGGCAATAAGATTGCCGGACTGTATGTATTTAATACGTTCCAATATCTGAGCCGGCGAAAGATCCCACCACTTTAATGCCATAAGAGTTGCAATATCCTCATCAGAAAAACGCTTTCTTATAGTTTTTGCGGGGACACCTCCTACAATGGTATAAGGCGGAACATCCTTTGTCACAACCGCTCGTGCACCTATGATTGCACCATCACCAATCTTAACGCCTGCAAGAATAACAGCTTCAAACCCGATCCAGACATCGTTGCCGACTACAATGTCGCCCTTATTATCCCAAGCCTTGTCCGCCCAAATTCCGTGTTCCCACTCATCATAGAAAATTGGGAAAGGATATGTGGAAAGCGAGCGCAATGTGTGGTTTGCACTGTTAAACAGAAACTTTGTGCCACATGCGATCGAACAGAACTTTCCGATTTTCAGTTTGTCATGATTGATGGGATAATGATAGAGAACATTGTTCTTTTCAAAATCCCTCGGATCGTTCACAAAGTCGTTGTAGAAAGTAAAATCACCGACTTCAATGTTCGGGTTTGTGATTACGTTTTTCAGATACACGATCGTATCGTCCCCTTCGCGGGGATATATCTTTTTGCTATCCGGAATAGCCATAAATAGTCATCTCCTTTTGAATTTATTTTTTTAAGACTATTCCGGTATATCCAATGCAAAGTTTCACCGAGTTTTCCTCCTTGTTCATTATTTCAGTGCGTCAATGATTTCCTGCACGTCTGCAAAGAAACGCGACAAGTGCCAACCGTCCGCGACGGCGTGATGAATGTTCATTGATAAGGGCAAGACGATTTTTCCGTTTTCCGTTTCGTATTTACCCCAAGTAATAACAGGGGCAAGATATTTACCCTCATCAAAGACGTGTATATCAAAGCTCTTGTACTTCACCCACGGCAGGCAGGATACGTCGAACGTATTTGCAGGAATATCTTTCAGGTCAAACGTCCGCAACTCTTTATAGCGTTCTCTGTCTTTCACAAATCGGGAATGAAACTCAAACAAATTGTCCGAGTATTCCGTAACAAGTTTTACAAATTGCTCGTCGTCTTTGTGGAAGTCCGCATAGTAAGGTGAGATGTAGTCCCAATGAATAAGATTTCCGTTATTATCCCAGCCATACCTGAATTCTGCACGTTGGTTAACTGCTTTCGACACTACCCACATCATAGCGGGGTAGAACTTTAATTCATGTGTACGAGCAAAGGTAATGAGTGAAGATACATCAATATCGACCGTCATGCTCATAACATTGCGCAGGTTGTCGATATAAAAGCGGAAAAGATTTCCTCTCTTCCAAGTGTCAAGATTTACTGTTTCGTATTTCATTTTAACCTCCTAAAATTGTAGTAATTTTAGAAGGCAACATCCAGCCCCATTTTCATATGGATACCTCCTTACAGGTGGAATATCTATATTATACCATCTTTTTACAGGCAAGTAAATCATAAACGATAGCCTAAAAGAAAGTCCGGCATAGCCGGACTAACTCTAATTCAATTCTTTTACCGCCCTTTTAGGAGCGTCGGAGGGGGTACAATTTGTATTCGTTTCGGTTATGACAACGCGGACGAGCTTTCCACAACGAGGACAAAGAATATCCACATCCGAGCCACTTTCGCCTTTACATAACTTATACCCGCATATCGGGCAGGCCGCATACATTTTCATGATTTCATAGTCGTTTCAGAGATGAATATATAAAAATCTATGCTTTATACGAAAGCAATGATCAGCGCTATTACAGAAAAGAGAAGAATTGCCGCAATCCCGCCCCCGATTATGGCACCCCATTTGATAATTTTCTTTGCATTTTCCTTATCGGTATAAATGGAGTTCAACCGCTCCTCATTTATATTTTTTTCGCGGACTTCCTGCACGTCAATATCTTTGATCAGTTCATCTAATGTTAAACCAAAAAAATCGCTCAACAACACTAACCGTTGAAAGTCTGGATACGACTGACAACTTTCCCATTTTGAAATTGTTTGCCTTGAAACATTTAATTCGGCACCCAATTCTTCCTGCGACAGGCCTTTTGATTTTCTTAATGAAATCAATTTCTCGTTAAAATTCATCTTCAAAGCTCCTTTGATTTTATTGTGCCTTGATTATAGCAAAAGTCAAAACACCCGTCTACCAACAAATGTTGGAAATCTGTCAACCTGAAATAACAATTCTCTCCTTTTATAAAAAATTTTTCATGCTCTGGGTTAATTCAATTCTTTTACCGCCTTTTTAGGGGCATTGGCGGGTGTACAATTCGTATTTGTTTCGGTAATGACGACGCGGACGAGCTTTCCGCAGCGAGGACAGAGAATATCCACGTCCGAGCCGCTTTCGCCTTTACATAACTTATACCCGCATATCGGGCAAGATGCGTACATTTTCATGATTTCGTTTCACTTATAGGTATGCGAATAACCGTTTTCAACTTTTCGGGTGCTGTTTTTCGAGGATCAGACAGATATATTTCATGGTGCAATCGCATATCAGTCAAATCGAATGTATAGCCCTGCGTTTCGATAAACGCGCTTATTGCAGATATTGTCGCCGGTTCGCTGTCATAGCTCCCGATGTGCATACATTGCACACAAGCCCCCTCGTCAAGTGTTAAAAATTCGGCTGCGGAAAGGTCGATTTTCTTCTTTGCAGAACCTTCCTCGACAGCCCATTCAAAATCTTGCTTTTTGACGAAATCGGGCAGGCGTATCATCGAGATCCAGCAAAGGTCGTCTTTGCGGGCATAATCGAAAGGCTTTCCGTCGTTCATACGCCACAAGCCTTCGAGCGGCGGAACGACATAATCAAAATAGCCTTCGAGCTTATGTTTTCCGAGCTTACTCATTTTCAGCGTATAAGAGACGGCATATAATATTCCGATTGCACGCTTATATTCGCCGTTCTCGTCGTTCGGGTTGCCCTGACCTCGCACCGCAACATAATTCATGGGCGGGACGCGCACCACCGCAGGTTTTTGGGGTGGCAGATAAAATTCTTTATATTCTTTTTTATAATCAAAAGCCATAAATCACCTCATTTCAGGCAACGGCGCGATGTATATGCCGAGTTTATGGAATTCATACCATGCGTTTATCACTTTTTCTTCCGCTACTTGCAGGGCAAGCAAAACTTCCTTTGCAAATTCCACCGTTGCAGTTCCGTTTGCAGTTACAATATTTTTATCATTCACTGCCTGACGGTGTATAAATTGAGCCTCGTTTATATAGGCAGCACCCGCCGATTCTTTGAGTTCTGCGAGATCGTTCGCCGTATGTTTTCCGTAATTGAGCGCGCCGATTGTTCCCAAAAAGCGACAGGCATCACAAATTGCCCCCAACAATTTGCCCTCTTTGATCGTCTTTTCGACGAGCGGCTTTATCATGTAGGCATTTTCGCTGTGCCACGACATTCCACCGATCAGTATGAGCGCATCGTATTCTTCGGGTATGCTTTTCAAATCGTAATCAGGTAGAACAGAAAAGCCACCAATAGATTTTACAGGATCAGTTGTTAGCGAAACAACTTTATTTTCAAATTGTCCTCCGCCTATCATCGTAATGGCGGTGGACAGATACGCCGCTTCAAAGTCCGCCCATTGATCGAGCAAAAAGTACAATATTCTTTTCATGTCAGTTCTCCTTTTTTTCTTGTATTATAGCAAAGAGAACATGACAACAGTGCGTCATCGTTCCGAATAATTTTTCAGCATTTCTCTAATTTTTTCCTGCAATGTTTCGCGCAAGGCTGTCGGTGCGAGGATACGCACATTATCACCGTAAGAGAGAAAGTAGCCATACACCCATTCGTCAAATGGCATGGACGTATCGACGGTAAAAGAGCCGTCCGCGTTTTTTGATATATCTTCTATGTTGAATTCATCGTAGACACGGTAAGCGACTGTTGCCGTAAAAATTGCCCGAATATGTATTTTAACGTGCGGAGGGATGTTTTGCGGCACGACGGGCGGCGGCGCATAGAGTGCGGCATCGAATGTTTCGGGTAGCACCTGCAAATCGATCATTCGATTGATTTTAAATGTACGATAGTCCTCTTTCAAAAGACAGAACGCCTGTATGTACCACGCCTGTCCCTGAAAAACAAGTTTTAGAGGATATGCCTTGCGTTCGGATATTTCACCCACCGAGTTCGGATAGGAAAAGGCGAGCGCTTTCCTCTGCATAACAGCATTTTTCAAATTGTTGAATTTCTCTCGGTCGTGTGTAGGGTTGCTCCAACGCGAAAAATCGACCTCGATCCAATCGGTATTCTTTACCGAAAAGAGTGAACCGAGCTTCGACAAAGCCTTGCCGCTTGCACTTCCCGTCGGCAAAAGCGTTTTAATGCCGAGAAGTATTTGTTCTTTTTCTTCGTCTGATAGGACGGCTTTATCGAGGACGTATCCCTCCAATAACGAAACGCCGCCTCCTTTGCCCTGTGTGGTATAGACGGGGACTTTGGCAAGCGTAAGTGTTTCTATATCGCGCAAAATTGTCCGTTTAGATACGCCGAGCCGATCTGCAAGCTCCTGCGCCGTTACCGTTCCTCTATCGAGTAAAGTATATACGATTTCAAAAAGCCTTTCGGTTTGCATATCAATTATTATCTGTTCGGTTTCCTTTTGATGCTCAACAATCTCATAAAATCGCTGAACAGGGCGGTATCGGTCGGCTCAAACATCATCCATTTACCGTCGTGGTATGTCTGTGCTTTGTCGTAAATAGTTTGCGTTTCCTTTGAGTAGCAATCTCGTTCTTTTTCAAATTTTGTCCTTTCGTCTTTCCCGAAAATGACCATAAACCCGATACAGTTTTCCCGCGCATAGAGCGAGCATAGCGTCTTTCCGCCGCGGCGGTATTTGTATTCATACTTCCATGCTTTGCCGCCATTATTCCATATATGTTCCATATCATAGCTTTCATCGATCAAAGCAATTAAACTATCCCATATTTCGTATAAAGATTTTCCGACCAGATTTGTCAATTCTTCCGCGGTTGGTACTGTATCAAGCATGACGACCTCCTTATGTACTTTTCTTTAATTATACCATATTAAAGATGACAACAGCAAGTCATCTTATAAAAAACTCCCGACAAGATTGCCGGGAGTTTTTTATTTACTCATTCACTTTATCTCAAAAAGAAATTATTCTTATACACCAAACAGTTTTCATAAGCATCATACACTTGGTTGCTTATTCGCCTTTCTTAACATTCTGTGATAAGACGGATCTTCCGACTTTGCCTTTGTTATCGGCTGCAATATACCGTCCTTTATAAATTTTTCTATTCTTAATGCAAGAAAACTGTCACCAATTCCAAGCGAATAGTTCCCTAACACTTTTCCTATTAAGTAAGCCTCCATAAATTCATCTTGCTGCTTGTTTAACTCGCGAAAAATAAATGAATCGTAAAAATCCTCAGGAACACTTACAAGTTGTCGGTTGGCAACTGCCCGAAGCGGTGCATTTTCCTGTTTGAGCTGATCCCAGCGAAAGGATAAGGCGTACATGTAGTTTACCGGCAACTTTTGTCCAAGACGTGCTAAATTTCCCCATTGGTGAGGTGCTACTTCCTCCCAGCCAGAGTATATCACTACGGTTCCATCCGGCATTACATGAAAGTCAGGAAGTTTTATATAGTTAATATCAAGATTTTCAAAGCCAATAGATTTTAGTTGATTTATTAACCAATAAAATCCGCATGTTTCATCAGGAGTATCACTTGTCCAAATTCTAATAGATTCACCCTTTTTAGCGCGGCAAAACAACTCTTTTAAGTTCTTTTTTGCGGTACTCAGCATCTCCAACGCCGCAGGTTTTACATCGTCAGGGTAAAAATTTTCAAGACATTTTAGTGCCTTCTCTCGCTGTTCCCCTATCTCTTGTTCAGTTATATCGCCAAAGCTCAGCGAAAGAGGAAAACAGAAAATATCGTTTCGCTCAATTTCAAGAGGTATCATACTTTCCCAGTTAATACGTTCTTTTTGTTCTGACTCTTTGACAATTTTTTGGATTTCTTCCTGATTTTGGGACTGATTTTCCTCTGCTACTCCGACAATAATAGCAGAACTTATTGCATCCGTAAATTTCCGCTTATGTGCTGCAACAGAAAGACATCCCGCAGCACTTTCGCTAAATACTACTTCCATTTTGTTACTTCCTCTATATCCCTATATATAAAACTGCAAACTTTATTTTGACTCATCAATTTCACGCTCAAAGACTGAAAATTTCCAATCATCTGTTCCTGAAATCAATCTCCACCCCTGCCTTCCGTATTCATTCAGTTTTTCGATATATCTTTCCATTTTTACATGAACATTAAACGAAGGTTCTGCACTTAAATCTACGGTCATGTATTCGTATTTTTTCATAAATTTACCTCCTCTCTGTATTTTTTCTTAGGCTCAAAGAAATTCCCTGTTTTTTGGCTTCCTCCTGCAACAATGCCGCCGCCAATACCGCTTTTTCTTTCTGTGACTCTGTTTTATGTTCCCGCAAAACTTGCATCACATTTTCAAGTTCCTGCAAGGGCAAAAGATTGACCGCCGTGCAAAACAGCGTCTTTCTGCGGCCATCATTACATTCCGACAAGAGCCACAGCAATATTTTCTCCTTTTCTTCCTGTTCCCTGACATAAGATCGGATGTCCTTTTTCGCCCTTTCCGCATCCGCCCTCCTGTTCCGATAGGTGATAAAGGAATCAAAATCATCTCTCTCGCCATAATGCTCGCAGGGATATTTTTTACAATCAAAGCAAAATTCGATGCCGCCTTGTTCCAGACTGCACTTTGCTATACGGCAAGACTGATTTCCTTCCCCGCCTCCGCAGGAAGGGCAATACCCACCGACGTACATCGGACACAGAGCACAATTCAATCCGCACAGCGAAAAGTATCTGTTTTTTCTCTCAAACACTTTCATCCCATGCCCTCTTCTTGCAACTTTTTTTCGTAACAAACTTTTCGCCGCATTTAAAGAACGGCGTATTCCATGGATTTTTCTTTTGTAGCCTTTTCTCCTAAATAATTCGCAAATCTTTCCGTAAAAAAGCTGAAATACGAAATCCCTTTTTTCCTTTTGTTCACAAAATATGGCAAGAAACCCCATACCATTGACGGAATACCCATTACAAGTAAATACATTGGGCCAAAAATGATGGATTGTACGGTATGCCCATATTCGTGCACGAGTAATCTTTTGCCTATTTCTTCATCGGGAATTTTGTCTATTGTTCTTTTATCTTTTATCTGATCCGTTGTGATAAAAACAAACATTCCCAAAGATAAACTTGCAGGAGTATTTCTCTCCGTTATGACTGCACCATGATAAAAATAATGCTTTCTTCTTATATAGATCAAAAATAAAACAAGGCCAAATAAGGTTTGAAGGATCCCCCATGAACACTGAAGAATAACATATAGTGCTTTTTTCATATTTACCCTATAAATCTTTTTCAACTTTTTTAACAAAAGCGCCTGTACTGTTTCAATGGTCGGTGCACCTTTCCGCTATAGGAAATTTCATAGGCAAAATTGAATCGCCCCGTCAGAGACGATTTATCATCGACTTTGTTCAAAAGCAGCACTCGCCTTCATTTAATATACGCATGAGGACATCCCCCATCTTCTCTCTTTCCGATATATAACAGATGATCGCTATATGCGAAATACTGCGGATTTTCGCACACGCGCAAGGAAATTTCGAGATAGGTTTTGCGTACCTCTTCGTCGGAATTTTCTATTTTTGTCAGACGCGGACCCGTTAGACCTTCCTGTCCCAACAGAGCAAGTTTCTCAAAACCGAGTTCGTCAAAAAACGGCAACACTTCCAGACTATTGATAAAGGTTGCCTGCGTAAAAGCCATACCGCTCCAAGATTCGTCCCTCTCCATACGGTCGAACAGATCCATTGCGGGTTCGTGTATCAACTGTTCAGGAGCTGTATCGAGATAATAGTTCAGTCCCGCTGTAAGCGTAATAAACGACGTAAACAAAATACCGTCTTTTGCAAGGTGCTTTTTTGCTTCTAAAACGCATTTCTTTCTGTCCTCAACGTCGGACAAATGATAAAGCGGTCCCATGATGAGCACATTATCGAAAATCGAAAGGTCGAGAGCAGATAAATCCCGCGCATCACAGACATACGCTTTAACCTGTACACCATACTCTTGAAATTTCTGTTTTGCAAGTGCAATGTTGTTTTCACTCAGATCGACAAGGGTCACGTCGTACCCCTGCTTGGCAAGCCACACGCTGTATCTGCCCGGACCGCCTCCGATGTCCAAAACAGTTTTCCCCCGCAGATATTTTTTCAGATAATGTTTTGCAATCTCAAACTCAAAGTGGAAACCTTCCAGACGTTCCCATTCTAACTGTGCGTTTTTATTATAGTTTTCCTTCACGATCTCGGCATCGTTATTCTTCTTTTTTTTCGGCATACACTTTCCTCTTTACCATTTTAGAACCTACTTACTCTTTTATCTGCAAATTTTTAATAAATAACGAATAATTTGCAAAATCATTTTCATTGGGGTGCTTTTTTGCAAGCCCACCAATTAGCTTCCATGGACCGTATGTATCAAAACCTTTGCATGAAAAAGTATCTATCACGCTCAGACCTAAATCCGTCAGCTCTTTTTTAATTTTTTTGCCATATTTCTTGCTTCCGCTTCCGCTTGTATAAACCAAAAAGATATTTTTTAGCTTACTCTGATTTGTTTTTATAAAACGAATCAATTTGCCATGCAGTTTTCCCATATATATGCCGGAAGCAAATCCTATCAGATCATAATCACCCAGTTTTATATCTTCTGACTTACAGAGATCAAAATTGTCAGTAGTATCAACATACGAAATCAATTTTTCTGTGTTTTTATGATGGACTGAACAATATATTACTGCAATCCTATTCATAATGACTACTCCTTTATCCATTATATTTTTTTAATCGTTCAATCATCTTTTTCAAATTTGCCTTATTCTGTTCATCAGAAATCGTGGGATCTTTGGTAAATCGTTCGCAAGGTAGACAATCACATTTTCCACAATTTGTCTGCCCCTTCTGATTGATACAGCAATCGTAAACTTTGCACACATCCCCACCCGTGTATTGCAGCCAATACACTTTTCCTTTTATTTTGCGGCAACCTTCGCATGTTTTAGGAAACAGTCCGCATTTGATGCACACCGCGCCGCAGGGAGAAGGCTCTACAAATTCATCCTTCCAAAGCCACCACGGGCATTTGGAAAGATCTGGGTTTTCGGAATTTACAAAATATTCGACGGCACGATATAAGTACAACTGACAGCGGTCGATGATTTCTCCCCGTAAAGCACATTCTTCTTCGTAAAGCTGCTCTGCCGTTTTACCCTTCAACGATTCTATGGTCGTGTACCCCATCGCTATGAGGTCTTTTTCTGTTGTTTTTCCCACGTTGGGGATTTTGCGAAGTTCACTCATCTCTTTCTCCTATCAAAACCACTTACTTTTCTCATCTCTAAAAACAGGTTCCATACCTTCTTCATACGGATTATAATTATTGATATTACACCCGTACTCTTTCAGAAAACAGATTTTACCGTTTTCCCAGAGGATCAAAGAAAGCCCGTCAAACTCCTCTTTTCTGCCGTCATCCATTTCGTTGCAGAAATACCACTCTACAATCGTCTGTTCTTCCTTGTGAAAAAACTGTTTAATATCCCACGTCTTAACGCTACCGCGTGTATTCCATTCTTCAAACCAATGCTTAATAGCGTTTATTCCTGTATATTTCGGACCCCAACTCTCTACATAAACAGCACCTTGACAAAACAAGTCCTCTATTCCTTCGCAGTTTTTGTCTATCCACATTGAAAACCATTTTCTAATTTTAAGTTCTCTTTCTTTCTGCATTATTTCATCCCATCCTCTTTATCAAATTACTTGCCCATTCAATTATATCTTGACTTTTTTCGTTAAATACTTCCTCGCTATATTCGGTAGAAAATCCGTTACATTCTTCAAGAATTTTTTTATCAGTATTTCCTGCAATATTAAACAATTCTCGCATTGATGAAACATAAGAGCCTGTTTCATAAAAGTTTTTCATCCTTATTACAAATCGAGCCGACTTATATACATCTTTGAGCACCACCATATTTCTTGCGTGCAAAAAATTATGTGAAGCAACATGATATATATTACAAACTCCAACCCTGACAGCTTGTCTTATATTTTCTCCCGTAAAAGTATCTTTCAGAAAATCCAAACTCCCCACATACGGTTTCGTATCAAGATAGAGTTGTAACAAATCATACTTTTCCCACGCTAAAAGCTCTTCTTTCCCTGCCACAAAGCCGCAAAGCATTTCCCTGCACCCGTTTGTATCTAAAACCTTGCGATAGGTTTGCAAATCGGAAAAAGATACTCTATCGAGGATAACAACAACATCAATATCGCTCGTCGAGGTTTGTTCTCCTCTGCCATAACTGCCTTGCAATCCAAAACATATTATCCTATCGCCAAACGACTGTAAAAGTTTTTCCTTAAAATCATCTATCCAAAATTCCATGTTTGAAAATTGTTTCATAAAGTTGCACCACAACATTGAGCTTTGATTTTTCCTATATTATACATAAAAAAAGATAAAAGAGCAAGTAACCACCCTCTCTTTCTCTATTATATAATCGCCTATATAATCGCCGTGCCTTAGCATCGTATAAATTTTATATCAATAAACTGACAAGTTTTACAGTTCTGAATTGTGTTATATATTCTTTTTCGATGAAATTAGCCTACAAGCATAGATTTTTTTGAGTTCTTATTTTTTTAATTAAAAAAGCGCAAGATTTTCTTGCGCTTTTCCTTATTATATTATTTCAAAATGTGCCAGAGTCTCTTTGATAGCCAAAACCATTTTTTCAGTCGGATGCGATCTCGGACGTTTTAACTCTTCGACTGCGTTAGGAGCATCATACATTGGCAACCCCAAATTACGCTTGACCTCCGCGATATATGCCGTATGCACCTTGAAGCCATAGTTTTCTTCAACATAATTTTGGATATCCTTATATGTCGTTTTAGATTTCGGCTTTCGCCCTTCGGCACGTTTCAGCGCATCTTTTAATGAAATCTTACCTTCTCCCTCGCCAAACTCGACATCAACTACGATATGACTGTCAGGCTTTTTTTTGGAAAGCAGTACCAGTGTCTCGACGTGCTTTGTTTGAGGGAACATATCGTACGGGGTGACGGACGTTATGTCATACTTTTGCATCAACAGCGCGACGTCGCGCGCGAGGGTCGCCGGATTGCAGGAGATGTAGACGATCTTGTCGGGGGCGGCGGAAAGCAGCGCGTCGACGACCTTTTTGTCGCAGCCCTTGCGCGGCGGGTCGAGCACGACGACGGACGGGGTGTTTTGCGCCGCGAGCGCGGCGACTTCGCGCGGCAGCACCTCGGCGCAATCGCCGCAAATGTTGCGCACCTTGCCCTCGTTGCCGTTCATCGCGGTCAAGGCGTCCGCGTCGGCGACCGCCTCGGGGACGATCTCGATGCCGACGACGCGGCTTGCGTGCTTTGCGAGGATGTTGGTCAACATGCCCGTGCCGCTGTATGCGTCGATGACGGTCGCTCCTTCGAGCGCCGCCGCTTGGAGTGCCGCGGCGGAATAGATGAGGTCGCGCACCTCGTCGTTGATCTGCATGAACGACAGCGGACCGACCTGCGCCTTGACCCCGAGCACGTTGCAAGGCAGGCTCTCCTCGCCCCAAAGGCGGGTCAGCTTGCCGTGCAAGATCACGTTGGTCGGCGCGGTGTTGGAGCATGTGAACAGCGAAAACTTTGCCTTTTCGCGTTTGATCGCGGCGATCAATTGGTCCGCATGCGGCAGTTTGGCGCCGTTGATGACGACGACGATCGCATACGCGTCTCCGACCCTGCGCGCGACGAAGTGGCGCAAAAGCCCCTTGCGCGTGCTCTCATCGTAGCAGGTCAAGCCCCTCTCTCTCGCAAAGGTCAAAAAGACGTCCAAAAGCCGCGACATATCCTTGTCGTACATCGCGCAGCCTCCGTCCGGGAAGGGCACGACGCGGTGCGTCCCCTCGGCGAAATAGCCTGCGACGAGCTTGCCGCCGACGATGCCGAGCGGCGCTTGGATCTTGTTGCGATAGCCCACGATGTGCGGCGACGGCACGACCTCGTCGACATCGATCTCGCGTCCGCACGTCTTGGCAAGGCAGCTTGCGACCGACGCGCGCTTGACGCGCAATTGTTCGCCGTAGTCGATGTGCTGCATGTCGCAGCTGCCGCACTTGTAAAAGACGGGGCAGACGGGCTTGACGCGATGCGGCGACGGCTGTATCAATTTGATGACGCCGGCGCGCGCGAAGCGGCTGCGCACCTCTTTGACCATCACCCTGACCTTTTCGCCGACAAGGGCGCGCGGCACGAACACGACGACGCCGTCATGTCTCGCGACGCCCTCGCCCTCCATGCCGGAAGAGGTGATCTCAAGTTCCAAAATGTCGCCCTTTTTCATGCCTACATTATAGCATATCGGCGGGCGCACTTCAATCTTCTTGCGCGCAAAAGGCGCGCTTTGCCGATTTTGAAAATTTGCAAAAACTTTGAATAGTTCTCCGCGACGGGCGCATACCATACTCGGAGGCAAAAGCTATGGGCAAAAAAGACAAGCGCTCAAAGCGGGCGCGAAAGATCGACAGAGCCAACCTTGCGATGAGTTTGAAGGACGAAAACAACGGTATCTATCACTTTGAAGACGAGTTGGCTGAGTGGATCGAGAAACATTGAACCTGTGTTCTTTGTCTCAAAAAAGGCGGAGCAAATCGCTCCGTCTTTTTTGCTGTCACGTCGAAAAAGCGAAAACAGGTGGCGAAAACGCGCCCGCGGCGGCTCTTTCGTCCCCCTCTTTGTCCTTGGAGAGTTTGCGGCGGAAATACTCGACGATCGAGCGCACGGTGAGATCCTCTATGCCGAGGTCGCGCGCGGTCTTGTCCTCGTACTCCTCGCCCAAAAAGCCGAACAGCCCGACCTCGTCCGCCTTGCCGAGCGTCTCCAACGTCAGCGAAGAATACGCCCACCACCCTGCGATGACGAATACCGCCGCGACGATGACTATGCGGCTCAAACACCCTCCGAAACATCCTCTGCCCATATCGGCAAGTATTGCCGTCCGCGCGCAAAGCATACAAAAGGGCTCCCCCGAAGGAGAGCCTTTTGACATTGCGCTCAAAGCGGTTATCTTAGCTAAGAGTTTGCCCATAGTTGATCGTGATATTTGTTGCGTCGAACTCCCAGCCCGCGGGCTTCGTCCCCTCGGTCGGCTGCGCCAAATCGGTGTTGATCGTCTTGATGGACGAGAACGCGTTGGACGCGATCGATGTGACCGTAGACGGAATGCCGAGCGTCTCGATGTCCCAGCTGCCGAACGCGCTGCTGTCGATCGCTGTGACGGTATAGACGACGTCGTTGTATGTGACGGTGCGCGGAATGGTGAAGTTCTTCAATTTCAGTCCGATATTTGCGCCCACCGTAGTTGCACCGATGACCCTGGCGTTGCCGTCTTTGGTGACAACGAAGATCAATTTGACCTGGGAGCCTATCTCCACGCCGGTACCTCTAATATCTACTTCCGTCTTCCCTACCGCGTTCCAATAGGTCGGCAAGGTCGTGCCGCTGCCCACAAGGCTGGAGACGATGTTGCCTATCGACGAAATGTCGATGCCGGTGAGGTCGACGGTGGTGTTCCAACCGACCTTGTAGCCGATCAACCCCGACCCCGTCGGCGCGCTCTTTCTGCCCATAAACAGCTCGGCGTTGTTTGCGCCGGCGAACGCGAAGTATCCGATCGTGTCGCAGCTTTCGGGGATGTAGACATAGGTGAGGCTAGTGTTCATCGCAAAGGCGAGGTTGCCAATCTCCTTAAGTCCTTCCGCCAAAGTGAGCGATTTGAGGTTGGTGCCGTAGAACGCCTGCTCGCCTATCCTCTTGATCGTGCCGGGGATGCTGACGTCGGTCAAGAGCCACTCGTCCTTGAACAATTGGTCGCCGATCTCGGTGACGGTGTAGGTCTTTTCGTTCACGGTCAACGTCTCGGGGACGGTCAGCTTGGTCAAGCCTCCGAAGAAAGTGAACTCCTGCGAGATCGCGATCGCCTCTCCGTTGCTGCGCAGCAGATAGGTGACCTCGTCCTGCGTGTACAGACCGTCGCAATTCCACTCAAGGGTGAGCTCGCCTTCGTCGCCGCTTGCCTGATCTGCCCATGTTGTCTTCCACTCTGCCCATCCTATGGCAGCACCGGTAAGTTCGCCCCATTTAATTGCCGGGACATTGCCCACCTTCCCCTTGTCGGAAATCGCGATATAGATCGTCGCCGTAAGGCCGGAGAAGATGTGCTTGCCGAATTTGAGATCTTTCCATTCGTTGGCAATAAATACCGTTTCGACATTGGACATGCCGCGGAATGCGGAGCCTGCGAGTTCTGTGATCTTGTATGTGCCCGCATTGTTGCCGCTTTCGATTGTGATGTCCCCGATGGGCAATTCGACATACTTCTTGGTGCCGTTGACAAAGCGCTGGATGATCGCCTTGTTTTCGCCGTCATCGCTGATCAGGACATAGTTGTAATCGCCGATCATCTCGACGCCCTTGACGTTGAAATATTTGTTTTCACTCGTAATACCGCTGTCCCAATTGGATTTGAAGTTGCCCGTAATGATGACGCCGGGGTTGCTGTCTTCGACATATACAATGATTGTCTTTGCAACATCGTCTTCGGGAACCGTGACCTCCCACCATTCGGTTTCGATGGAACGGAACGCATAGGAGCTGACGACCACGCCCTTGGGTACAAAGATCGCTTCGATCTCCTTTTGCTCTCTGCCACGGAACATATAGCCGTTGATCGCGCCGACCTTCTCTCTGTTGGCATAGGTCGGAATGACGACAAAACTGCTGCTGCCGGTGTAGCCGCTGACGTTGTTGCTGCTGTCAAAGCTAAGCCCTACTTGCACGAGGTTGCCGTACAGCGTCATGTCGCCGGTGACATGTCCCTCGCCGCCGGCGGACGTGACATCGTCCTTGGTCGGAAGCGCGACATAGTTGTCGCCGTCCTTGGTGTACCAGCTGTCGAACACATAGCCGCCCGCGCTCATCGTGCGCTCTATCCAAGAGCCGTACGGCATCTCGTTTTCCCCCTCGAGCGCGCCGGTGGTCATGTCGTAGAAGGTGACCTTGTAGTTGCGGATCGTCGCAATATAGTTCGCGGTGACCGTCATGTCTCCGCTGACCGCGAGCAAACCATTCCAGCCGTTGAAAGTATAATCATACTTCGCCGTGGACGGACGCGTCGTGTCGATGCCTTCCGGCTCAGTCGGGACTTTGCCGTACTCGACCTGTATCGTCGTCGTGCGATAGTCGCCGCTGCTTTCGTCGTCGACGTTGCCGTAGACAAAGGTGACGTCGTACTTGCGCAAGCTCTGCGAATAGGTCGCATAGACGACGGTGTCGCCCGTGATGTTCTTCCACGCCTCGGAGCTCCAGCCGCCGAACGTGTAGACCCATTGCACCGTTTGCTTCTTGGTCGGAGCTTCCGGCTCGACGGCGGACGTGCCGTAATCGACCTGCTGCTCGCTGAGCACGGTCGTGCGGTCGTCGTCATAGAAGATGACGGTGTACTTGCGCAACGTCGCCGCAAAGTGCGCGGTCAGCTCATAGTCGCGGTCGACTTTGCCTGCCGCGATCGCCGCAAAGTCTTCGTCGGAGATGAACTTACCGTCGTCGTACGTCCAGCCGTCAAACGCATAGGTATATTGCACGTCTTGCTGTTTGACGATGTTTTCGGCGTCGGGCAAGACGACCGCGTCCTTGCCGTAGCGGACATATTGCGGCGCGCTGAGCAACGCGCCGCTCCCGTCGCGGAACGTGACGTTGAAATAGTTGTCGTAAGTGCGATATATCGCCTTGACGGTCAGGTCCCCGGTGACATTGAGATAGTTGAACGTCTCCCAACCGGCGAATTGATATTCGGTCGTATTGGTGCCTTTGTACGCCGCCGCCTCTTCTTCGGGCGCGGTCGCGGAAGCGCCGTACTCGACCGACTGGGTTACCTCGTGATAGTCGCTGCTTTCCGGCTCGTCGACCTTGCCGTAGATAAAGGTGACGTTGTATTTGCGCACCGTCTTGGTGTAGGTCGGATAGAACTCCGTGTCGCCGACGATATTGTCGACATCGCCGCCCGTCCAGCCTGCAAATGTATAGCTGAATTTTTCGGTAGACTCCTTGACAGGGTTCTCGGGCTTTGTTGCCTTGCCGCCGTATGCGACTGATTGCTTTTCGCCTATCTGCGCGCCGTCCGCGTCATGGAAGGTGACGGTGTAGGTGCGCGTGATCGCGTTATACAAGGGGCTTATCGTAAGGTTGGATGTGACGTTCGTGAAATCTTTGTCCCAACGGTCGAATACATATGTATTTTGCGCGTCCGCCGCCTTTTGCGGGTTCTCGCTCGGCGCGGTCGCCGACTCTCCGTACTCGACCATCTGCACGTCGCCGATCAACGCTCCCTCCGCGTCGAGGAAGCGCACCCCGAACACCTTTGGGTACTTTTTGTATTGCGCCTCGACGGTCAGATCGGACTTGACCGATGTCCAGCTGTCGTAGCCCGGGGTGACCACTTCCCAGCCGTCAAACACATATATGCCGTCCTCTTTTTCGATCGTGGTATTTTCGACCTCGGGCGCGACCGCCGCGGTGCCGAAGGTCACCGTCGTCTCTTTGCTCTCCTCTCCTTCAAGCCCCCATTTGAATGTGACGGTGCGCGTCTCGAGGCTGCGCTCAATCACCGCGTTTACGACGAGGTCGGACTTTACCTCCCCGTATGTCCTGTCCCATCCTTTGAACGTCTTGACCACGCCCTCTTCGGGAGAGATCGCGGCTTGGACCTTGTCTTCGCCGGGTGCGACCGCCGCGGCGCCGGTAGTGACGCTCTGGGTGTCGGCGAGCTTGCCCTCGACATAGAACTCGACCGTATAAGTGCGCTTTTGCGTGCCGAAATGAGCATAGACCGCGGTGTCGGACGTGATCGAACCGAGATCCGCCTCTCTGCCGCGGCTGTCCAGCCATTTGTCAAAAGTGTAGTTATTTGTCTCGTCGGACGGCTTGACCGGATCCGCCGGCATCGGCGACGCCTCTCCGCCCTCGACATAGTAGCGGCAATAGACGACGTTGTCGACATAGAAGTCGACACGATACCAAGCGGTGTGATCGTCATAGACCGCGTTGATCACCCTGTCCTCGGTGACAAAGCAATAGTTGTTGTCCCAGCCGACAAAGACATGATCGACGCCGAGGTCGTCCGGTTTGTCGAGCCCGTAGGTCGGCGGCACCGCGTCCTCGCCGTAGCGCACCGTCTGAGTGGTCGTTTGCCCGTCGCCGTAATTGAACGTGACTTCAAAGTAGATATCCTCGGTGGACCAGAGCGCGACGACTTCCGTGTCCTCGGTGATCGAGCTCAATTCCTCTGCGGTGGCGCTCCACCCCGAGAAAGTCACCTTTTTGCCGATGATATGGGGAAGATATGTTGAAATGTCCTCGGCGTCGGGAGCCTCGACTGCGCCGCCGTACGGCACCGAGACCACCTTCGCCGCAACGTTGTTGACGATGAAAGTGACATTGTATGTGCGCGCGATCTCGTCATAGACGGGGCGCACGTCCGTGTCGCCCGCGATCGCGGTCAAGTCCTTGTCCCAGCCCTTGAAGATGTATTCGAACTTCTCGTCCGCAGGGCGGAAGGTCGGAGAGATGTCAAACGACGACAGGTCGCTGCCCTTCTCGACATACGCGCGATAGAGCACGACCCCGTCCCTGTGATCGTAGAATGTGACGAGCGCGAGATCGCCCGTCGCGGTCCACTTGGCATAGACGACCGTGCCGTCGGGCGACGCTGCCAGCTCCGCCGCGGTGACGGGCTTTTGCCAAGTGCCGTTGTCAAAAAACCAACCGCCGAACAAATAGCCCTCGCGTGACGGGATCGAATCAAACAAAGTGTCGACGCCGTCCTGCGCAAGAGCGTAGGAGTTGCCCTCCCAAAGCGTGACGGTGTAGCCCTGCGGCTCGGGCGGCTGTTCGTCGACGACGCAGCCGGCGAACACGGCAAGCACGGCGAGCATGATCATGACCGCCGCGATCAAAGACATCTTCCCTTTCCCTTTCATGATACCTTCCTTGTCCGCCCTTCGCGGACGCGCGCAGACTGCGCGCAATTTTCATACGCGTATATATTTTAGTATATGCAAGTCCAAAAAGCAATCGTTTTGAAGTACATCGCGCCGCACCGCTTTATGCATAAAAAAGCACGTTTACGCCAAAAAGCGCCGTTTGGCGCGGCATAATACGCAAGCCCAAGCGCCCTTGCCGCGAAAGGGCGAAAAACGGCGCCGCCTCTCGGCGGCGCGACTGTACGATTTTTGGAGCCCGTGTCGATTTCAAGACTTTTTGACGCGCTTCTTCGCAAGCTCTTGCTTGAACACATACATCTTGTAGTTGAACCTCGTCACCCACCTTTTGAGCGCGGCGAACCTCTCCTTGGGGTGCGGCTTGCCGTCGGTGAGATAGGCGTCGAACCTCTCGAGGTGCGGCTCCAAGCGGCTGGACGCGATCTCCAATTTCAACCCGTCGCAGAGCGTCGGCTCGAACAGCGCGACTTTGAGATGCCCTATCGTCGTGCCCTCGTACACCTTGCTCTCTTTGCCGCCCGAAAGCGCGTACAGCGCGAACTTCTCTACGCGTTGCGAAAAGCGTATGTCCTCGGCGACGACCGCCTTGTCCACCCTTTGAGGCGAGGTGAATTTGCGCGTGACGGCGTAGCTTTGCGCCGGCTCGAACGAGGGCAAACTCTCGTCCTCGCACTCCGCCTTTGCGGCGAACGCGCTCTTCAATCTCTCGCCGAGTTCGCGTAGCGTGGCGGCGTCCTTTTCGTATATCCTGCCTCTCCTGTCAGGCGGCACGTTGAGCAGCAGCATGCAATTGCCGCCGACCGTCTTGTACCACAGCGACAGCAGTTTTTCCGCGCTCTTGACCTTGCGGTTTTGATAGGTATGGAAGAACCAGCCCGGGCGTATCGACACGTCCGCTTCCGCCGGATACCAGATCAATTCTCCGCATCTCTCCAGCACCGTGCGGCTGCCGAGGTCTTCGTCCTCTGCGCCGAGTTTTGTCTCAAACGGCGCGTCCTCGCTCTGCGACGCGGCGGCGACCTTGTAGGGATCGGCGAGCGCCGCGGGGACGACGTTCCACTCCGCGGGACGCGTCACGCCCGCCTCGTTGCCCACCCAACGGACGTCGGGACCGCAATTTGAGATCGCGCAGCCGGGCTGCAAGCGGCGTATCAGCGCATAGTAGCGGTCGAAATCATAGCGTTGCATCGGCTTGCCGTCGAGGTGCGAACCGCACGCGCCGTCCAGCCACACGGTGAACATGTCGCCGTAGCGCGTCAAGAGCTCGGTCAATTGCGCGCAATAAAAGTCGTCGTATCCGTCCGTGCCGTACTTGGGGCTGTTGCGGTCCCACGGCGACAGATACACGCCCATCTTCAAGCCGAACTTGCGGCAGCTGTCGGCGAGCATCGCGACGACGTCGCCATTGCCGTCCTTCCACGGGCTGCTGCGCACCGAGTAGTCGGTCGTGTCCGTCTGCCAAAGGCAAAATCCGTCGTGGTGTTTGGCGGTCAAAATGACCCCCTTTGCGCCGGCAGAAGCGACCGCGCGGCACCAGTCGTCGGTGTCGAGATCGCTCGGGCAAAACAGCGACGGGCTGTCCTTGCCGTCCCCCCATTCACGATCGGTGAAAGTGTTGATCCCAAAGTGGAAAAAGCAATAAAAGCCCATCTTCTCGATCGCGATCTGAGTGGGCGTGGGTGTGACTTCGACGTATCTCGCGCAGTTGTCCATATCTCTCCTTTTGTGCGTCTTGTCGACACGGGTACGATTTTCGCAAAAAATTGCCCCGCACAGGCGGGGCGTGATTCAGATCATCAACATCTTGTCGCTTTGGATCTTGAACTTGTCCAAGAGGTCGGCGACGGTGAGCTTGCTTTTCTCCTCGCCGCGGACGTCGTAGATGATGCGCCCTTCGTGCATCATGATCAGACGGTTGCCGTAGCGGATCGCGTCCTTCATATTGTGTGTGATCATCAGCGTGGTCAGCTTTTCGCCCGAGGTCAGCTCCTCTGTGACGTCGAGCACGCGCGCGGCGGTCTTGGGGTCGAGCGCGGCGGTATGCTCGTCGAGCAAGAGCAGCTCGGGGCGTTTGAGCGTCGCCATCAACAGCGTAAGCGCCTGTCTTTGACCGCCCGAGAGCAAGCCGACCTTGGCGGTCATGCGGTCTTCAAGCCCAAGCCCCAGGAACTCCAACTTTTGTTTGAAGAAAGCCTTTTCCTTTTTGCCCACTCCCCAGCCGAGCCCGCGCATCTTGCCGCGGCGGTTGGCGAGCGCCAAATTCTCCTGTATCTCCATGCTTGCGGCGGTGCCCATCATGGGGTCTTGGAACACCCTGCCGAGGTACTTGGCGCGCTTGTGTTCGGGCAGGCGCGTGATGTCCCTCCCGCCCAGCACGACGCTGCCCTTCTCGGGCAGATATACGCCGGCGATGACGTTGAGCAGCGTGGACTTACCGGCGCCGTTGCCGCCGATGACGGTGATGAAGTCGCCGTCCTCGATGGTGAAATCGATGTCGATGAGCGCCTTCTTTTCGTTGACGGTGCCCATGTTGAAAGTCATGGATACGCCTTTGAGCTCAAGCATTTTTCACCTCCTCGGCAGCGTCTTCTGCCGCGCCCTCGAGCGCGGTCAAAGCCTTGGTGCCGTACTTTTCGACGAACTTCTCCTTCTTGCGCAGATACCTCGCTTGGAACAGTCTGTATTGCATCTTTGTCATATAGACAAAGCCGTCGTCTTTGGGCATGGTTTTGGGGTCGTCCGCGATCTTGGCGCGCTCGAACTTGTCGGCGAGGCTTTGCAGCTCCGCTTCGCGCTTTGCGCGCAAAGCCGCCTTGCGCTCTTCCGCGTTTTTGTCGCGGTTTGCCGCGTACGCCGCATACTTGGGCGAACGTGCCCTGAGGCGCGTATCCGTCATCTTGTACAGCTTTGCACAGCCCGACTTGATCATGGGCAGGCAAAGCGCGATGACGACGATGATCGCGGTGAGCAATTTGACATATTCGGTCGCAAGCCCGGCATAGATGACGACGACGTAGATGATGCGGTAGATGACGCTGCCGACGATGACCCCGAACAGCGCGAGCGCGAAATTGCGCCGCGACGGGATGAGCGTCTCGCCGATGATGACGGACGCGAGACCTATGACGATCGCGCCCTGCCCCATCGTGAGCGTCGCGTTGCCGTCGCGCTGCGCGACGAGCGCGCCCGAGAGGGCGATCAGCGCGTTGGACAGCATAAGTCCGACGATCTTCATCGCCGAGGTGTTGATGCCCTGCGCGCGGCTCATGCGTTCGTTCATGCCGGTCGCGCGGATCGCGCTGCCCATCTCGGTGCCGAAGAACCAATAGATGATCGCGACGAGGATCGCGAGCAGCATCAATCCGGCGACGAGCTGACCGTTGTTTGCGCTCAGTCCGAGCCATTGATAGAACAATTTTTGTCCGAGGAAGCCGATCGATGCCTTGGAGCCCGAGATCAGCAGGTTGACCGACGTCAATGCGGTCAGGGTGAGGATGCCTGCGAGAATGGGCGGGATCTTGAACAGGGTGTTGAGCACGCCCGTGACAAGTCCTGCCGCCGCGCCTGCAAGCAGCGCGATGATGCACGCGAGGATGGGGTCGAAGTTGCTCTCGGTGATCAACACCGCGGCGATCATGCCGCCCATCGTAAAGCTGCCCTCGCAGGTGAGGTCCGCAAAGTCGAGCAATCTGAACGAGACGTACACGCCTATCGCGAGCACCGCCCAGAAAAGCCCTTGATTGAGACCGCTGAGAAATGTTGCCGCCATTATACTACTCCGAAGTGATTATTCCGCAGCCGAAACGAGGTCTTTGACCGCTTGGGGGATCTCAAAGCCGATCGCCGCGGCGACGGTCTCGTTGATCGAATAGGTCAAGTCCTCGGTCTGAGTCTTGTAGGCGATCTCGGAGGGGGACTTGCCGTTGACGAGGATGTCGAACGCGATGTCCGCCGCAAGCCTGCCGAGATAGCTGTAGTCGACGCTGAGCGTAGCAACGCCGCATTTGTCGTTCATGCCGCCCTCACCGCAGACGATGGGAACGTTGATCTTGTTGTTGACATTGGTGTTGTGGACAGAATCCGCAATGCTTGCAAGCAGGTTGTCGGTGGGCAGATAGACGATATCCGCTTCCTGAGCAAGCTGAGCAAGCGCAGTCTGCAATTCGTTGGCGTCGGGGATGCCTCTTTCGGCAAAAGCGATGCCCATATCTTCGCAGATCTCCTTGATCGTGTTCTTTTGAACTTCCGAGTTCTTCTCGCTGGTGGTATAGAGCACGCCGACGGTGAAGTCGGTGCCGCCGCCCATCAGCATCTGCATCAATTTGACCTGTTCTTCCATCGGGTTCTCGTCGGAGACACCGGTGACGTTGTCCGCCAATATGTCGGTGGGGTCGGTGACCGCGTTGAAGATGACGGGGATCGTGCCGCCGTCAAGATCGGTCTTTTGTGCCGCCTGCTGCGCCGCGTCGGTCGCGATCGCATAGATCATATCCGTCTTGTTGCTGACAAAGTAGTCGATGATGGAACCGAGGTCGGTGACGACGCCGTTGGCGTTCTTATAGTCAAAATAGACCTTCTTGCCCGCAGCGTCCATCTTTTCCTGCAACGACTCCTGGAACGCCTCGCGCGCCTGTGTGAGCGCAACGTGCTCCATCGGCTGAGCGATGGAGATGACAAAATCGTTTTCTTCGTCGGTATAGGGGTTGTAGCAACCGACAAAGCCGACAGCGCAGGTCGCGGCGACGACAAGGATCAATGCGATGATCGCAAATTTTTTCATAAATCTCCTCCAAAAGGATATTATTGATGAAGATATTATAACATACGCGCGCGTGCATTCAAAGCATTTGCGAAGAAAATTTTCAAATTAACGCGCGCCGTGCGGGTTCGGAAACCGGGTGTCCAGCCAGCGGCTGAGCTCGAACGGCCAATCCGTCTGGATGACGCGATACCCCCGGTCGAGCAAAAATCCCCAATGTTTGTCGGGATCGTCGAAGATCGCATAGTTGTCCCCATGCTCGGCGCACATGTCGGGTCTGCCGTCGAGATGAATAGAGTTGACCCAGACGAATCTGCCCGCTTCGCGCTCCTTTTTGACAAACTCGGGCTGCGCGAACAGGTCGTCCTCGCTGCGGAACAGTACCTCGACGCCGCGCATTTTGACGCCGTGTTTTTCGCATCCCGCCACGGCGATCGGATAGTTCGCCGACGTCTTGCATATCGGCATGAACCACGCCTGCGGATAGGCGGCGAAAAGATCGAGCAATCGGTTGCCCCGCTCGCGAACATACCCCTTGAACAAGATCTGGTCGAACATGTCCAGCCTCTTGACGATCTCGAGGCACTTGCGCGCGTCTGCGAACCAAATGCGATCGAAATTGAGCAATCCCTTGCCCTTGAGCGCGGCGAGATACTCCTCGAGATCGTTGACGCCGTAATTGAGCAAATAGCCGTATGCGGAACGTAATTTGCGTTTTTTCAGCTCCGCCATCAGCGAAAACCGCACCGGTATCGCCGGGAACAGCAGACGGAAATCCATGTCCTCATGGAACACCGCGACCTTGTTGTCGAGCGTCCTGAGCGCGTCGAACTCGACGATGTCCGCGCCCTCTTTGAACGCGTGCAGCGCCGCCCTGACGGTGTTTTCGGCGATCGCCGCGCCGCTCTTACCTCTGTGCGCCGCCACCAACGGACGGCCTTCTTCAAGCAGTTTTTCCAGCATATTCTTCTCCGATCTCTTTATCTCGCCTCCCGCCCGTCGGGCGTGAGCCGTCATTTCAAAACAAATGTCATCTCGACGGGGTTGTGGTCAGAAAATTTGTAGCCCGTGTCGATATTGCGCACTTTTGTCACCTCGACGTTGTCCGACACGACAAAGCCGTCCAACGCCGTCTGATAGTTGACTCCCTCTGTGTAGGGGATCTCGGCGGCGCGGCAGGTGCCGACGTCCTCTCCGCTGTCCAAAAAGAAGGGAAAATCGGGCGAATATGCGCCGAAACCGATGTTGTAGGTGACGATGCCGTACTCTACGCCCGTCTGCGCCTCCGCCTCGGTCGCGCCCTCGTCGACGGTCAACTGCTCGTTGTCCTCGATACGGTCGTACTCCGCCGCGACATAGACGACATAGCCGAGCACGATGAGCACAAGCAGCGCCAAAAGCGCAAGCCGCGATATCCCTGCGATCTTGAATGCCTTTTTCATAATTTTCTCCTTTTTCTATAATAACACTTCTCTCCGCGCTTGGCAACAACGATTTTTCCGCATGGCGCGCAATTGCGTGATTTTGGGCTTGATAATCGGCGCGATTTACTGTATAATATTTTACGGAGGCAAAAATGAACAGGTCTTTGCTCAAAAAATACGCGCGGCTCGTCGCGCGCGTCGGCGCGAACGTCGGCGGCGGCGACAACGTGTTGATCAACTCCTCTTTGGAAGGGGTCGACCTCGCGCGTCTCATATGCGAAGAATGCTACCGTTTGGGCGCTCGCAAGGTGCACGTCAACTACAACGACCGCACCGTTTCGCGCCTTAAAATGCTCAACGAGGACGTCGAGACGTTGACCGACATCCCCTCTTTTGTCGCGGATATGAAGAACTCTTTCACCGATCCCGACTGCGTCGTCATTCAAATTTTGTCCGACGATCCGCACCTCTACGACGGGGTCGAGCCGTCCAAGTTGGCGGCATATTCAAAGGCGGCGGACAAGGCGTTCAAGCGCTACTACGACTGCGCGATGACCAACAAGATACGTTGGACGTTGTGCGCGGTGCCCTGCCGCGAGTGGGCAAAGACCGTCTTCCCGGACGACGCCCCCGCCGTCGCCGAGAGGAAACTTTGGGGCTTGATCGTCAAGACGATGCGCCTCGACGAGCGCGACGCGATCGCCGCGTGGGAAGCACATTGTTCCGACTTGATCTCGCGCTCGGCTTGGCTGACCGGACAAAAATTCACCGCATTGCGCTACACCAATTCTCTCGGCACCGATCTCACCGTCGGCATGCCCGAGGGCTACTACTTCTCCGGCGCGCGCGAGCCCGCGCTCTGCGGCAAGTACTTTTGCGCGAACATGCCGACCGAAGAGGTGTTCTCGCTCCCCGATCGCAACCGCGTCGACGGCATAGTCTATGCGTCCATGCCGCTCGTTCACGACGGCAACATCGTCGACAAGTTTTGGCTCAAATTCGAAAAGGGACGCATTGTCGACTTCGGCGCCGAGCGCGGCGAAGAGATCTTGCGCAACGTCATCGAGACGGACGAAGGCTCGCACTACTTGGGCGAGGTCGCTCTCGTCCAATACGACTCGCCGATACGCGCGTTGAACACTCTTTTCTTCGACACTCTCTTTGACGAGAACGCCGCCTGTCACCTCGCGATCGGGCAGGCGTATCCGCTGATCGAGGGCGCCGACCGCATGACCGAGGAGGAGCTCGCCGCCCGCGGCGCAAACTCCTCGAACGAACACGTCGACTTCATGATCGGCACGCGCGATCTGAACATCGACGGGATCAAACAAGACGGCTCCGTCGTCCCCGTGTTCAGACACGGCAACTTTGCATTCTGACCCTACAGGAGGGAACCTATGACTTGGTGGATCTATCCGCTCTGCGCCTACATCCTCGTGTGCGCGATCGCCACGGGCGCGTTCTACGTCAACGAAAAACGCGTTTGGGCGTGCATTTTCAAGCTCGCGGCGTCGGTCGGCTTTATGCTGATAGGCATCCTCTCCGCATTCTCCAACCCCGACGACCTGCGCTACTCGGCGATCGTGCTGTCGGGCTTGGTGTTCTGCACCGCCGGCGACGTCATGCTGATGCTCAAAGAACTGTTCGAAGAAAAATTCGCGATCCGCTTTATGCTGGGCGGCGTCCTCTTCTTCGGCGCGGCGCAGGTGCTGTTCTCGTCGGCAATGATCGCCGACGTCGGCAAATTCAACTTCTGGCTGCTTCCCTTCCTGCTGATCGTCCCTCTGGGAATGCTGCTGTTCCACCGCATGCACGTCGTCACTCTCGACAGGTACGGCGTCGTCATGATCATCTACGGGGCTTTGATCTCGATGTCCTTCCTCAGCGCGCTCAACGGCTTCATCACTCTCCGCAGCGACTTCTACATAGCGATGTTGTTCGCGCTCGCGTTCTTTATGATCTCCGACTCCGCGCTCCTCTACACCTACTACGGCTCGGACATCAACCTCAAACGCATGCTCAACTACGTCGTCATGGTGTTCTACTACATCGCGATGATCCTGATCAGCTTCTCGGTCACGCTCAAAGCGTGAGCAAAAAGTTTGCTTTGCTGCAAAAAAGTGGTGCAAAACGATAGACAAACGCAAAAAGGTATGATATTATTATGATACTTTGACGGCTCTGTGGTCAAGCGGTTAAGACTCAGCCCTCTCACGGCTGCTACCCGGGTTCGAATCCCGGCAGAGTCACCAAAATGCGCATCTGCTCGATGCGCATTTTTTCATGCCGGGATTCAAACCCGGGTTCGCGTCTTGCTTTGCAATCCGCACCCGGTGCACGCTCGCGTGCCTCGACACTTCCGTGTCTCGTCATCCCCTATCGGCGCTCGCTGTAAGGCGAATCCCGGCAGAGTCACCATTACGGCGCATTGATATGCGCCGTTTTTGTTTGCCGGGATTCAAACCCGGGTTCGCGTCTTGCTTTGCAATCCGCACCCGGTGCACGCTCGCGTGCCTCGACACTTCCGTGTCTCGTCATCCCCTATCGGCGCTCGCTGTAAGGCGAATCCCGGCAGAGTCACCATTACGGCGCATTGGTATGCGCCGTTTTTGTTTGCCGGGATTCTCCCCGGGTCACCTTGCTTTTCGCAAGGTGCTACCCGGTGCACGCCGTTGTGTTCCGCGCTCGCTTTGCGGCGCGGCACGACTCACGTCTCGGGCAGTACTTTTGCGCCCTTTCGCGCCTCATGTCGCTCGCATACCGGCAGGTTAGCTTCGTTCCATTCGGCGCAAAATTTTCGCAAAATTCCTTGCCCGATACTTCGTGGTCTCGACTAAACCGCATTGCGTTTTTGAGTGACCGTTCAATGCGGATAAGTGTCTCGTCATCTCTTGCCGGAGTTGTCTGCGAAGCGGATCCCGGCAGAGTGCCTCCGAGGCGGCAAAGTTGTGACGCGCTGTTTCTTTCATCTTTCGAAGGTCGCGTTTCGCCAAAAATCATTGCTGTGCGGATCCGTAATGTCGCAGACAAAAGCGGTTTTGGACAAATCGTCCAAAACCGCTTTTCTGCGATTCGGCTTCTCGGCAGGATCTGCCGAGAGGTTTTTGCGGCGTCACTCCAACTCAAACGCGCCGGTATAGAGCTGGTAGTACACTCCCTTTTGGGCGATCAATTGCTCGTGGTTGCCGCGCTCGATGATGCGGCCGTGGTCGAGCACCATGATCGCGTCCGAGTTTTGGATCGTCGACAGCCTGTGAGCGATGACGAACACCGTCCTTCCCTGCATCAGTGCGTCCATGCCCTTTTGGACGAGATACTCGGTGCGAGTGTCGATGGACGACGTCGCCTCGTCGAGGATGAGCACGGGCGGGTTTGCGACCGCGGCACGCGCGATGGACAGCAATTGCTTCTGCCCTTGCGACAGGTTGGAGCCGTCGCCGGTCAACATCGTGTTGTAGCCGTCCGGAAGACGGGTGATGAAGTCGTGCGCGTTGGCGAGTTTCGCCGCGGCGACGCACTCGTCGTCGGACGCGTCCAGCTTGCCGTAACGGATGTTGTCCATGATCGTGCCGGTGAACAGGTTGGTGTCCTGCAACACCATGCCCAGCGACCGCCTGAGGTCGGACTTGCGGATCTTGTTGATGTTGATGCCGTCATACCTGATCTTGCCGTCCGCGATGTCGTAGAAGCGGTTAATGAGGTTGGTGATGGTCGTCTTGCCTGCGCCGGTCGCGCCTACGAACGCGATCTTTTGACCGGGCTTCGCATAGAGCGACACGTCATGAAGGACGATCTTGTCGGGCACATAGCCGAAGTCGACGTCGACCAATTGGATGTCGCCTTTGAGCTCTTGATAGGTGACCGAGCCGTCCGCCTTGTGGGGGTGTCTCCACGCCCATCTGCCGGTACGAGTGGGGCTTTCGCGCAAGATCTTGCCGTCGTCGTCGATGACCGCGTTGACCAAGGTGACATAGCCCTCGTCCGTTTCTGGTTTTTGGTCGAGGAAGCCGAAGATACGCTCCGCGCCCGCGATAGCCATGACGACGGAGTTGACCTGCATGGACACCTGCCCGATGTTGAGCGTGAATTGACGGCTCATGTTGAGGAATGCGACGACCGCGCCGATCGTCAGCGCGTCGCCCAAGCCGGTCAGCGACACGTTGGGCACACCTTCGAGCATCAGCAAGCCGCCGACGATCGCAACGAGCACGAACAGGACGTGACCCATGTTGCCGATGGTCGGCATCAAGATGTTGCCGTACTTGTTCGCCTTGTCGGTGTTGACGAACAGTTCGTCGTTGACCTTGTCGAAGTCGCGCTTTGCCGCCTCTTCGTGGCAGAACACCTTGATGACCTTTTGTCCGGTCAGCATCTCTTCGACATAGCCTTCGGTGGTGCCGACGGAGTTTTGCTGTTTGACGAAATACTTCGCGCTCTTGCCGCCGACGAGCTTGGTCACAAGCAACATAAACGCGACGCCGAACAACACGACCAAAGTCATGTAAACGCTCGATTTGAGCATCGAGATCATAAGCGTGATGATCGCGACCGACGAGAACACCGTCTGCGGTATGCTCTGCGAGATGAGCTGGCGCAGCGCGTCGACGTCGTTGGTATAGTAGCTCATGATGTCGCCGTGCGTATTTGTGTCGAAATAGCGTATCGGCAGCTTCTCCATGTTGTTGAACATGTCCTCGCGGACATGCTTGAGGAAGCCCTGCGTGATGACCGCCATCATGCGGTTGTAGGTGAACGAGCAGATCAGCGCGAACACATATATGCCCGCCATGATACCGATGATCGTATACAGCGTGCCCTTGACCGCTTCAAAGCCCTGTTCGAGCCCCGGCGTGATGACGTCGTCGGTCAAGATCTCGAGGAAGATGGACGAGCTGATGCCTGCGACCGCGGTGACCGCGATGCAGCAGATGACCAAGATGAGCTGCCATCTGTAATAGTGGAACATATATTTGAGCAGCTTGCCCAGCGTCTTCATGACGCTGCCGCGCTTGACCTCTATCTTATGCCTTGCCATTGCCGTCCTCCTTGCGCTGCTCAATGAGCGTTTGCGCGGTCGCGCCGACCTTGTTCTGCGAGTAATAGACCTCTTGATAGATCTTGTTGTGCGCGAGCAATTCGTCGTGCGTGCCTACCGCGGCGATCGTGCCGTTGTCCATGATGACGATCTGATCGGCGTCCTCGACGGACGACACGCGCTGAGCGATGATGAACTTGGTCGTGTCGGGGATCTCTTCACGGAACGCCTTGCGGATGAGCGCGTCCGTCTTGGTATCGACCGCCGACGTCGAGTCGTCGAGGATCAATATCTTTGGCTTTTTGAGCAGTGCGCGCGCAATGCAAAGTCTCTGCTTTTGACCGCCCGAGACGTTGCTGCCGCCCTGTTCGATGTAGGTGTCATACTTGTCGGGGAAGCCTTGAATGAACTCGTCCGCCTGCGCGAGCTTGCAGACGCGCACCAGCTCCTCGTCTGTCGCGTCGGGGTTGCCCCAACGCAGATTCTCCTTGATCGTGCCCGAGAAGAGCACGTTCTTTTGCAACACGACCGCGACTTGATTGCGCAATGCCTCGATGTCGTAATCGCGCACGTCTATGCCGCCCACCTTGACGCTGCCCTTGGACACGTCGTAAAGCCTCGGGATGAGGTTGACCAGCGAAGTCTTGGAGCTGCCCGTGCCGCCCAAAATGCCTATCGTCTGCCCCGACTTGACCTTGAGATTTATCTCTTTGAGCGCGCGGCGGTCCGCCTTCTCGGAATACTTGAAGTCGACTCCGTCAAACTCGACGTCGCCGTTAGGAACTTCGTAGACGGGGTTTTCGGGATCGGTCAAAGTGCTCTCTTCTTTGAGCACCTCGACGACGCGGTCGGCGGACGTCTTCGCGATCGAGATCATGACCATGATCATCGAAAGCATCGTCAGCGACGACAGCGTCTGCGCCGCATAGACGATCAGGATCATGAGATCGCTGCGGTTGAGCGCCTCTTCGGCGGACCGCATGACGATCATCGACCCCACAAAGCAGATCATCGTGATCGCCGTCCACATGCAGAACTGCATCAACGGGTTGTTGAGCGCAATGATCTTTTCGCCGCGCGTGAAGTCGGCGCGCACGTTCTCCGCCGCCTTGTCGAACTTGTCGATCTCGTAGTCCTCGCGCACATACGACTTGACGACGCGGATGCCCTTGATGTTCTCCTGCACCGACTCGTTGAGCGCGTCGTACTTTTTGAACACCTTGTTGAAGATGGGGTCGACCTTTTTGAAGATGATGAACAGTCCCGCTCCGAGTATGGGGACGAGGATCGTGAAGATCACGCCCATCTGCCAATTGATCGAATAGGTCATCGCCAGCGAGACGATCATCATCACCGGGCTGCGGAACGCGACGCGGACGATCATCATGTAAGCCATTTGGATGTTGGTGACGTCCGTCGTCATACGGGTGACGAGGCTCGAGGTCGAGAACTTGTCTATGTTGGCGAACGAGAAATCCTGTATTTTGTAGTAGATGTCGTGCCTGAGGTTACGCGCAAAGCCTGCGGACGCGGTCGCCGCATACTTACCTGCGAGTATGCCGAACAGCAGCGAGAACGCCGCCATGACCAGCAAGATCGCACCGTAGATCAAAATGTTGCTCATCGTCGGCTCGTCGGTTATGTCTTTGAGCATCGTCGACATATACAACGGGATCATGCATTCGAGCAACACTTCGAGCGTGACGAGCACCGGCGACAAGATGGACTCGCGCTTGTACTGCCTGATGCTCTTTGCCAATGTTTTCAGCATTTGTCATTCTCCTTCTTTATTTTCAAAATTTTTGGTATCCGTGTTTGTTATCCCCACTTCTTCGCCCTCGCCCGACATTGCGGCGATGCACCTGTCGAGCAGGCTGCGCAGCGTCTTTGACTCCGCCGAGGTCAGCCCTTTGACGAGTTGTTTCTCCACGTCCGAGAGAGCCTTTTCGATGCGCTTTTGCTGTGCGGCGGCAAAGTCGGTCAGCTCTATCTTCTTCAATCTCGCGTCGCGGCTGACGGCGGTGCGCGTGATCATCCCCGCCTCTTCGAGGGATTTGAGCAGTTCGGTCGCGCTCGAACGCCCTATGCCGAACCTCTTCTCGATGTCGCGCTGGAACAGCTCTTCCCCCGGATGTATATAGAGGTAGTGGACCAACCAGCGCTGCATGCCGGTCAGTTCCAGACCCTCGCCGCCGAGGTCGCCGTCCACGCGCTTTTTGATCAGCTTGGACAGCATTTTGATTTGAAAACCGATGTGTCTTTCCATTCTCTTTCGTACCTTTTGCAATAGTTCGGTACCCTAACATTTTTATGCTTACTAAATGATATCAAAACAAAAAAATATTGTCAATGAAACGGCAGCCGTTTTTTGCAAAATCACACTGTTTTTTGCGCGCTTGCGCGCACGGCGCCTTCTGCACCGCCCTCCGCCCACGGCGCGGCACACATATGGATCGGCAAAAGAAACCGAACCGAGACGGCGTTCCGCGCAAAAAAGACCGCCCCGAAGAGGGACGGTCCATTTTTGCGTCAAATGCGCGACCTCGCGACCGATCGGGGTCGCCGAGGGTCACTCGATGTCTATCCTGCTGTTCGGCTTTTTGGGCTGGTCTTTGGGCAGGGTCACGGACAAAATGCCGTTGTCGTACTTCGCCTTGATCGCGTCTCTGTCCACGTCGCCGACATAGTAGCTGCGGCTGCACGAGAAGCTGCGTTCGCGGTGGATGTAATTTTCCTTCTTGCCCTCGTCCGTCTTGTCCGACTTGTTGACGGCGATGTTGAGATAGCCGTCGCGCAGGTCGATGTCGATGTCCTTTTTGTCAACGCCCGGCAGTTCTACTTCCAAGGTGTAGCTGTCGTCGCTCTCCTTGATGTCGGTGCGCATATATCTTTGCGCATGATGTCCGCCGAAAAATGACGGGAAAAAGTCGTGCATCGCTTCGTCGAAGAAGTCGTAATCTCTGCCGCCGTTTGTTCTTCTTATTTCGTTTTTCATTTCTGTATCCTCCTTGTTTTGGCAGTTGCCGCATCTAATTGCTGGCACTCTCTGCCTTCGTCTGCCAATATTATACACCCGTATCGGCGTTTGTCAAGGGGGTCGGGACGATCTTTTACAAAAAATTTACATGTCAAAACCCCGTCTTTTGAGACGGGGCTTTGCTTGAAAACATAGTATTTATTTGAAGTTTTCTTCCTCGATCGCCGAGATCTTGGCGACCCTGCCGGCGTGGCGGCCGCCGCCGAACGGCGTATCCAGCCAAATGCCGACCATCTTCGCCGCCTGCTCGGGCGATACGATCCTGCCGCCGAGGGCGATGACATTGGCGGCGTTGTGTTCGGCGATCATCTGCGCGGTGAACTCGTCGTGCACGACGCCGGCGCGGACGCCCTTGAACTTGTTGGCGGCGATGGAGATGCCTATCCCCGTGCCGCACATCAATATGCCCTTGTCGCACTCTCCGGACGCGACTTTGCGCGCGACCGCGGCGCCGTAGTCGGGGTAATCGACGGACGACGTGTCGTAGCAGCCGACGTCGACGATGTCGACGCCGCGCCTTTTCAGCTCTTCAACGATCGCGGGCTTGAGCGCAATGCCGCCGTGATCGCAACCTATCGCGATTTTCATACTGCCTCATTTTGTGCCGCACAGCTTGTCCAAGACAGCCGCGGCGAGTTTTTCCAATTGTTTGGCGCACTCCTCGTACACCTCGGGACTGCCGCCGTAGGGGTCGGGGATCTCGTGCCCTATGAAGTCGTTGGCGCTGAAAAGTCTGCCCTCGGGGACGTACTTTTCAATGCCGAAGCGCAGGATCGGGGTCATGCAGATGACCGCGTCGCTTTCGGCGAGATTTTGCTCGGTGACCTTTTGGCTGGTGTGCGAAAAGTCAATGCCGCGCGCCCCGATCGCCTTGACGGCGTTCTCAGCCATAGGGTCGCCGTAAGGGCATCCCGTGCCCGCGCTTTGGACGACGACGTCGTCGAGACCGCGCTTTTTCGCGAGGTCGGCGGTGATCGCCTCCGCCATCGGCGAGCGGCAGGTATTACCTGTGCAAACATACAGAATTTTCATATTTTTCCCTCATATTTTGCGGCGGATGACGTTGCCTCCCGCCGATTTGTTGACCCTGTTCATCACCGATCCGCAGACGCCCTTTGCGCCCAGATCGACGAAGATTATGCCGTCATAGCGCGTCTCGGCATATCTCAAAGCGCCGTAGACACGGCGGCACACCTCTTCATCGGTGGTGCCGAGCGACAGCGTGCGCATGCCGTCAAGCCCGACGAGGTCGCTCTCGCGAGCGACGATCACGCATCTTTCGCCGCGCCCCTCGCGCCGCGCATATTCTTCCGCCGCCGCGCGCGTATCCTCGGCGACGACCGCACCGCACTTGGGCGCGTAGTGTGTGTATTTCATTCCGGGAGCCTTTGCGACGACGACCTTGCCATCAAAGGTCTCGACCCCGCCCAGCACCTTGGCGATCATCTCCGCGGTGATCGCGCCGGGGCGCAATATCGTCGGCGCGGCGACGGACAAGTCGAGTATCGTCGACTCGATGCCCACCTCGCACTCTCCGCCGTCGATGATGAGCGGTATCGCCCCGTCCAGATCGCTTTTGACGTGCTGCGCGCTTGTCGGGCTGACGTGCTTTGACTTGTTGGCGGACGGCGCGGCGATCGGCACCCCGCACGCACGGATGAACTGCCTCGCGACCGGATGCGACGGCATCCTGACGCCGACCGTCTTAAGCCCCGCGCTGACGCGATCGGGGACGGCGTCGCTCTTGGGCAAAATGACCGTGATCGGACCGGGCATGAACGCGTCCGCGATCAGCCTCGCGCTTTGCGGAACGTCCGTGACCAGCCCGTCAAGTTGAGACGCGTCGGCGATGTGTACGATCAGCGGATTGTCCGAAGGTCTGCCCTTCGCCTCGTATATCTTGTCGACCGCGGAGGCGTTGAAAGCGTTCGCGCCCAAGCCGTAGACCGTCTCGGTCGGGAACGCGACCACGCCGCCGCCGCGGATGATCTCCGCGCCGAGGGCGATCGCCTGCTCTCCGCTCAATATCATCGTATTCATCCTCTATATTATGATATCCCAAAATTGCGCGCGTGGCAAATGTTTTTGAGTCGATTGACGTCATTATCTCAAAACATATTCGATTTTTTCGACGTTCTTTGATCGCAAGACGCGCCGATTGCAAAATTTTGCGCGCGTTTGTCACAAAAAAATCAACATTTTATCTTTACTTGCGCGCGATCTTGTGATATATTGATATTGTACCCGGTCATAACGGGAAGGAGAGGAACTTATGGCAGCACAACTTTTGGCTTCGGTATTGACCGATCCCTCGATCGGAGGACTTCCGACCTATGTGTTCATCATCATCGCGGCAGCGGTGCTCATCATCGGCATCATCGTCCTGATCGCGGTCTCCAAAGCGGGGACCAAAAAGGCGAAGAGAAAGGCGACTCGCATCATCGAGGAGACGCCTCAGCCCGCCCCCGACAACGAAGAGGCGGCGCCCGAGGCGCAGGACGTTCCCGTTGCGGAGATCCCCGACGTCACGACGACGGTCGGCGAAAACGAAGAGGTCAACCTCTCCACCCTGCCCGAAGATTCTTCCGTCGGCGATCAAAAGATCGAAGAGGAACCCAAGCAGGCGCAGCCCGAGCCGCAGCCCGTCTATCAGCAGCCGGCACCTCAACCCGAGCCGCAGCCGCAACCCGAGCCGCAGCCCGTCTATCAGCAGCCGGCACCTCAACCCGAGCCGCAGCCGCAACCGGTCTATCAGCAGCCCGTCTATCAACAGCCGGCACCGCAGCCCGAGCCGCAGCCGGCTCCCGCTCAAGAGGCTGCCGCCGCGCCTCAGCCTGAGGCTGTCGTCGTCGCGCCCGTCAAGCCCAAGCGCGTTCCGCCCGTCAGAAAGAAGGCGGAACCTGCCGCCGCGACTCAGCCCAAGCAGCCCTCCAACGTCACGGTCTTGTTCGATCTTCCCGAGACCGGCGGCGCAAGAGGCAAATATGTGATCGTCAAGGACGAGTCCAACCCCGACCGTCCCTACAAGTTCCAGCTCAAAGCCAACAACGGGCAGATCCTCTACGAGAGCGAGAACTACAAGAGCAAACCGCAGAGCAAGTCCATCAAGGCGTTCCGCAACACGTTGCAGAACGGCACCTACACGATCGACTCCGAGAAGAACGGCACCTTCCGCTACAAGCTGTTCAAGCCGGACGGCGTGACGCTGTACGGCGTCGGCGAGGGCTACAAGTCCAAAGAGGCGGCGGAGAGCGCGGTCAACTCGGTCAAGTACTTTGCCGAGAACTCCAACACTCTCGAAGACACGACCGTCAACGTCTGATCTCGACAAGACAAATCGCGGCGCTCCGCTTTCACGGAGCGCCGCTTTTTCGCTCTTTTTACGACGCGTTCGCTGCAAAGTCGCGAACTTACCCCGCGATCCCCTCTTTGCCCCTCTTCGCCGCGGCGCGGAACATCAATTCGGACATCACGATCATCACCGCAAAGAACCCGAGCAGATACCACGGCATAAAGCCGAAGCCCACCTTGCCGCCGATCGCACCGAACAGCGGCGGCATGAACGTCGAGCCGCAATACGCGAACGCCATTTGAAGCCCTATGATCGCGCCCGAGTTCTCGTGCCCGAAGTTGCCGGGCGTGGAGTGTATCATGCACGGATATATCGGCGCGCATCCGAGCCCTATGATCAAAAATCCCGCGATCGCGAGCGCGACATTGTCTGTCGGGATCGCCACCAAGACTACGCCCACCGCAAGCACCGACGCGCCTATGGCGATCATCTTGCGGTCGCCCAGCCTCTCGGTGACAAAACCCGACGCCAGCCGCCCCGCCGTCATACCTATATAGAACAGCGACGCCAGCTGCGCCGCCTTTTCGGCGTCCAGCGCCTTGACTTGAACAAAGTATGTGCTCGCCCAGCCCATCACCGTCGCCTCGCCGGCACAATAGGCAAAGAACGCGATCAGCAAAAACGGCACACCTTTGAGTTTGAGCGCGCCGACGGTGCCGATGCGCTTTTGAGGGACGTCTTCCTCCGCCCTCTTGTTGACCTTCCACACCGGCACGGTCGCGAGCAGGATCACCCCTATCGCCGCCTGCACGATGCCGACGATCAAAAAGCCCGAGTTCCACCCCGAAGATGCCAGCGCCTTGCTCATCACGAACGGACTGACGATCGTCCCCACTCCCCAAAAGCAATGCAGCCAGCTCATGTGCTTGGACGCATAGTGCACGGCGACATAGTTGTTGAGCGCGGCGTCGATCGCACCCGCGCCAAGCCCGTACGGGATCGCAAAGACGACCATCATCCAAAAGCGGTCCGTAAACGAAAAACCTATCAATGCCGCCGCGGTCAAAAACACGCTGACCACGGTCACCCACTTGGTGCCAAGCCTGCGCGTCAACCTGTCCGACAGCAGGCTCGACACGATCGTGCCGCCCGAGACGACCATCGTCACGATGCCCATGTACGAGACGGGCACCCCCAGTTCGACGTGCATCACGGGCCAGCCCGAGCCGAGCAGCGAGTCGGGCAGTCCGAGGCTGATGAAAGCCAAGTATATCAAAGCAAGCAAAAAAGTGTACATCTTCACCTCTCGGGCGCGCGCCCTTTTTCGCAAATATTTTAACCTATGCCAAAGCCCGGAGTCAACCGCCCTCGCCCGATCGTCAAGAATATTTTCATCTTTCCTCTTCGCCGCCGCGCCTCTCTTTGCACTGCGGCGAGCCGCGTTTTTTACCGAAACCATACCTCTGTCGCCGCCACTTCGCAAAAAACATGATTTTCCTGCCCGTGTTGATAATTCTATGTTTTTTCAAAGATCGCACCGACTCTTTCGGCAAGCAAAAAGCGCGATGACGCCTTCGAAAACAAGGTCCGAAGACCGCCGAACGAATACCTCTTCTCCGCCGGCTCGGACGGCATTTTTGCGCTTGCGGGCTCCCAAGTTTTTCCCTGCGGCTTTACCTGCCTTTCGGCATCTCTCCCCGCTTGCGTCCGCCGCGCGAAAGTGCTATAATCGACTTATGAACATCCCTTCCGATCCCGTAATGATGCTGTCCGCTCTCAACATGCTTTTGCGCGACCGCTACCCCTCTCTTGCCGAACTTTGCGCCGCCGAGGGGCTGGACAAGTCCGCCGTCGAGACCGCGCTCGCCGCGATCGATTACCGCTACGACCCCGAAGCCAATCAATTCGTTTGAAAATATTCATTTTGCCGTTTTTATGCACGCAATTTTGCATAAAATCGCCTTTTTCGCGCATACGCATAAATATTTTGAACATTTGCACCAAATCGCTTGCATAATTATTCCGAGCGCATTATAATGAGTGCACATCAAAACCATAGAGGAGATATGATATGAAAAAGACATCTATCGTTATCGTAGCAACCCTGCTTATCGTCGCCAGCCTCGCTCTCTGTCTGTCCGGCTGCGGCGGCACCAAAGGTAAGACTCCCGCCGAGATCAAAGAAGCCGGCGTTTTGGTCGTCGCGACCAACGCGGCGTTCGAGCCGTTCGAATATATCGCCGCAGACGGCTCGTATGTCGGCTGGGACATGGACATCGCCCAAGCGTTCGCCGACCTGCTCGGCGTCAAGCTTGAGATCAGGAACATGGAGTTCGACTCCGTGCTCGGCGCCGTTGCTGCGGGCACTGCCGACATCGGCATGGCAGGCATCTCGTACAGCGAAACGCGCGACAAGACCGTCGACTTCTCCAAGGGCGTGTTCAACAGCTCGCAGATGATCATCGTCAAGAGCGACAACACCGACATTGAGGACGCATACGACCTCGCAGGCAAAGTCGTCGGCGCTCAGCGCGGCACGGTCGGCGACCTGCTCGCTCAGCTCGATCCCGATTGGGCTTCCGACGGTGAAGACGGCTATATTCTCGGCAAACCTGCCGACGTCAAGGGCTTCGGCACCGCGGTTGAAGCGGTCCAAGCGCTCGCACAGGGTTCTGTCGATGCGGTCATTCTCGACAAGATGCCTGCGGAGGCGATCGTCGACAAGAGAGACGGCGACGTCAAGATCCTCGAAGCGTCCGTCTTCGACGACGAATATGCTTTCGCTGTCGCGGAGGGCAACGCCGAATTGCAGGCGTGGATCAACGACGCGATCGACACTCTCAAAGAGAACGGCAAGTGGGACGAGATCACCCAAAAATACTTCGGCTGAGACAACTAGCGTAAATCGCTGATCAACGCATTTGAGGCAAGCCGGAGGTCTCTCCGGCTTGTCTTGCCATAGAGGGAATATGAATTTCGACTTTTCGATCATCTTCAACAAGGACGCGCTTGCGACTTTGGGCGAGGCGTACGGCTGGACACTGTTCATAGCCGTCGGCGCATTGCTGATCGGCGTCATCTTGGGCACGCTGCTCGCGATCTGCAAAGTCATCCCCAAGACCAACATCGTCGCCAAGATCTTGGACAAGATCTCGTCCGTCTATGTCGCGATCTTCCGCGGCACGCCGCTCACCGTGCAGCTGTTCATCTTCTACTTCGTCATTTTCGCCGGCGTCACCTTCTTTTCGGCGTCGGTCACGCCGTACATCATCGCGGTGTTCGGCTTCGGGCTCAACTCGGCGGCTTATGTGTCCGAGATCATTCGCTCGGGCATCCTCAGCATCGACAAGGGACAGATGGAAGCGGGACGCGCGCTCGGTCTGAGCTACGGCAAGACGATGATGTCCGTCGTACTGCCGCAGGCGGCAAAGAGCATCATCCCCCCGCTCGGCAACGAGGCGATCACCTTGGTCAAGGACACGTCGATCGCGCTCGTCATCGGCGTCGCGGAGTTCTTCACCGCGATCAGAGGCATCGTCAACAGGACGTACAACGTCCTCACCCCCTACATCTTCGCGGCGGTCGTCTACTTCGTAACCGTGCTGATCATGACGCTGTGCCTCAACAAACTCGAAAAACGTCTTAGGAGGAGCGACGCAAGATGAGCGAACAGATCATTCAACAAAACCCCGTCCTCATCTCCACCCGCGGGCTGACCAAGCGCTTCGGGAGCAAGGACGTTCTCAAAGGCATAGACTGCGACATCCGCGTCGGCGAAAAGGTCGCGGTCATCGGTCCTTCGGGCAGCGGCAAGAGCACGTTCCTGCGCTGCCTCAACCTGCTCGAACTGCCGTCGGGCGGCGTCGTCACTGTGGACGGAGCGGTGCTCTTCCAAAGCGACATGCAAGCCAAAAAGGACGTTTTGGACGCGATCAAGGCGCAGATCAAGGCGTTGAAGTCGGGCGAAGCCTCTCCCGAGGTCAAGGCGCACCAAGAGGAAGCGGCGGCGCTCAAAGAAGAACTTTTGCACGCTCATGCCGAACTCAAAGACGCCGCGACCAAGGCAAAGCTCGCCGCGATCAAACTCGCCAAGAAGTCAGGCAGCGTCACCGAAGAAGACGTTCAAGACGCGGTCGCCGCGCGCGAAAAGGCGACGGCGGTCGTCGCCGAACTCAAAGCACGGCTCTCTGCGGTCAACGCCAAGATCAAGCAAAAGAAAGCGGAGGCGAAAAAGAGCGTCGACGCGGCGGAACTCTCCCGGCTCAACGAAGCCTTGACGCAAGCCAAAGCCGAATACGCAACGGCGAAAAAGGCGCACAACGCGGCAATGCGCAAGACGGGCGCGGTCATCGACGAACACCGCCGCAACATGGGCATGGTGTTCCAGCACTTCAACCTGTTCAACAACCTGACCGTGACCGAGAACATCACTCTCGCGCCCGTTTCGCTGGGGCTCAAAGACCTCGCGGCAAAGCGCAAAGAGCTGCTCAAACGCAAGCTGTTCAAGCACGAGGACGTGACCGAGCAGATCGCCGCCCTGCCCGACAAGCTGGAGATCATTGAGAACGCCAAGACCAACGCCAAGCGACTCTTGGCGCGCGTCGGGCTGCTCGACAAGGCGGACGTCTTCCCGTCAACGCTGTCCGGCGGACAAAAGCAGCGTATCGCGATCGTCCGTTCGCTCGCGATGAATCCGCGCGTGATGCTGTTCGACGAGCCGACTTCCGCGCTCGACCCCGAGATGGTCGGCGAAGTGCTCGAAGTCATCAAGGAGCTTGCCGACGAGGGCATGACGATGGTCATCGTCACCCACGAGATGAACTTCGCCAAAGAGGTCGCGACGCGCGTGCTGTTCGTCGACGACGGTCAGATCAAAGAGGACGCGCCGCCCGCCGAACTGTTCGGCGACCCCAAAAACGACAGACTCAAAGAGTTCTTGTCCAAGATCCTCTGACGTCAAAAAGGACGCCGTCGGGCGTCCGTCAAATTCAACTCAAAGGAGCGGCTCCGCATTTGCGGAGCCGTGATTTTTTGAGATATGTTTCGGTTTATTCCGCCTTTTTTCTGTGTCGTCTGCGGCGGTTTTTGTTCCTTTTCACCCCTATCTCCGCGCCTGTCACCGTCTGCAACAGCATCACCATGCGCGCAAGCGACAGCGTGTCCTTGCCGCAATAGGTGTACAGCTGAGCGTAGTGTTCGGCGCTCGCCGCGTCGTCCTCATACTGCGCGCGCGTAAACAGCCTGAGCGCCTCGGCGCCGTTGCGCACGTCGAGCGCGGAGTAATCGCAGCTCTTGTCCCCGGGGAACATCGCCGGATAGACCGCTTTGAGCGACGTCGAGCCGAGCATCGCCTTGGAGTAGACCGCCCTCGACGCGAACAGCTCTTGCAGATCTCTCACGCCGCCTCGCGCAGCGGTCAGCTTGGAGCCCAAGTCCTTATATTTGCTCGCCAGCTGATTGAGCACCTTGCACTCCAACCCCTTCGAAAACACGACGACGCACGCGCCATGCGGGATCTGATTGAACAGTCTGCGCGCGATCTCGGGGCGCGGATCGACCCCTTTTTTGGGCAAAAATTGAAAGTGCTCCAGCTCCGAATACTCGGTGCGTTTGACGTGCAGCGAATATTGGAACGGGATCTGCATGAACGGCCGCGTGCCGTCATAGAGCGGCAGCGCAGGCTGACACGCCTCGAAGTCGAGAAAGCACATCGGATAGTGCAATTTTTCGATGAACGCGCGCACTCTCGGTATGTCAATGTGCATCTCGTCGTCGGTCAAATACATCCTGACCATCGCCGCCTGCGCGGGTTTGAGCAAATGGGCGTTGTCGAGCAGGTCGTCGAGGCTCTTGACCCCCGACTCGAACAGCTTGAACATCGTCCCGCCGTCAATGCCGTGAAAGTCGAGCATGCACGGTCTTTCGGTCGCGACGCACGACGCGAAATATTCGCACTTGTCGGGACGCTCGCACTTGACGGACATCTCGCGCACGATCGGTTCGGCAAGCAGCCTTTCCGCCTCGTCGAAAAACGCGGCGACGACATCCTTCGCCTCTTCCGTCCTCGGCGCGACGTCGTTGATCTTGAACAGTTTTTCGGGCTCGATCGCGCCCTTGCGGACATAACTGCGGTTGCACACCGCGACGCGTATCGCCGCGAGCGGATGCCCGCTCCTCTTCGCGACCTCGGCGATGTACGCCGCCTTTGCGACCGCGCTCTCGGTGATCTTGGGCGTCGTCTTTGTGTAGTAGGCGCAGAGCCCCTCGTCCGTCACGCATATCTCGTCGACATAGGCGCAGAACGCCCCTGCGACGAAGCAGACGTTGCGGAACGCCTTTTCGCCCTCTTCGAGCCCCTTTTCGAGCGCCGCGAACGCCGCGTCCGGCTCCGCCGAGCGGCAGTCGATCCCGTCCGGCAAAAGTTTGAACAATTCCTCCCTCAGCCGCGCGTACTCGGACTGGCGATAGACTGACGCCTCATCCTCGGCAAGCGGCATCAGACGCCCCTTTACAAAGAGCGTCTTGCAGTGCCTGTATCGTGAAAAATCGGAATTGTCAAAGTATTTGTTCATCCGCATGCCGCTCCGCGCGGCACACGCCCCGCGGAACTCTCCGTAAAAGCGTTACAAAACCATGTATTGCTTGACCGTGTCGTAAACTTCGGGTCTCAAAGCCAAAATGCCGAAATCTCCCGCCCTGTACGGTTCGCCGTCCAGATTGGTGACCCTAAGCCCCGCCTCTTGGCACAGCAGCGCGCCGGGGAGCACGTCCCACGGCTTTTTGGCGAGGAGCACCGCCCCGTCCGTCTTGCCCATCGCGGCAAACGCGAAGTCGACGCACGCCGCGCCGAACATCCTCAGCTTGCCGAGCAGCGGATAGACCTTGCGCATCGCGCGCGCCTGCGCCTTGGCGACCTTGACCGACTTGTGGCTGAAATCGCCGAAGCTGACCGTGCTGAGAGACGGCTCAAATGGCTTGCGCTCGATGAGCTTGTTGTTGAGATACGCCCCCTCTCCCTTGACCGCGTGCAGTTTGAGCCCCAGCCCCGGCAAATTCATCGCCGCGACAACAGGCTCGCCGTTCACGCAGAACGCCGCCTGCAAACCGTACAAAGGCGACCCGTGCGCCATATTGGACGTGCCGTCGATGGGATCGATGACCCACGTCCTCTCGCCGAGTTTCACCCTCGGGTACTTCTCTTCGCTGACGATCGTGTCGTTCGGGAAGACGAACTTGATCGCCTTGATGAGCTTCGCCTCCACGCCGGTATCGATGTCGGTGACGACATTGTACGCGCTCTTTGTCGCGACGCGCTCAGGCGTCGGCGTTTCGCAAAAAAGAACAGCCGCCTTGTGCAACTCTTTGATGATAAAGTCCTTTTCCGCAACGTAATCCATGATCCACCGCCTTGTACGAAAATCGGGACAGTCAACCCGTCCCGTCTTTTTAATTATACAATAAAAGACGGCGTCAAGTCAATCACAAAAATTGCGTTTTTTGAGTCTTTTCAGCGACCTCGTCTTTCGACGATCGCGTTGTAAAGAGCCTTCGAAAAGGCGATCTCCAGCTTCTCGCACTCCGACTCGAAACCGGGCACGCGGCGCGCGAACGCCCTCGCGCGCGCATATCTCGCCGCCATGCGGTAAAGCTCGTCGTCATGTCGCCTGACCGTGCATGCGACCTCTTCGACGCGCCGCGGCTCGACCTCACTCGATCCTTCCATCGTTGTCCTCCCCTTTGGTACTGACCGCATTTTACCACTTTTCGGCATGCGAGGTCAATCGTCGAAAACGTCTTTCGCCGGCGTTGACAAAATTCGACAAAAACCGCATTTAACAGACACAGGCACAAAAAAATGGCGTGTCGACCATTGCCTCGACTTGTCGTTTGAAAGCGATTTTTACCGCACCCCGTCGCAGCCTTTCGACCCCCTGCGATCGCCGTCTTGCCGCCTTTTGTTGACATTGGCGCGCGTGCGCATTATAATAGTCTTAATAAACCCGCGAGGTGAGAGGATGTCGGACGTCATTCCCAAGGTAAACAGCGAGACCGTCTACGGCGGAGACCTTGTCTTCGACGGCGGCGTCAGGCTTTGCGCCTGCGCCGACGCGGAAGACGTCGCCGCGAAGTTCAAGACCATGCTGTCGCGTATATGTCCGTCGGTTGTCTTTTCGGACGACGGCGCAGTGACCGTCAGCATCGAAAAAGACGCCCTTCTGCCCCACGAGGGCTATGTCCTCGACATCAACGGCGACGCGCTCACGCTGATTGCCGCAAACGCCGCCGGCTGGACCTACGCCCTTGTCACGCTCAGGCAATTGCTCAAACCCGTCGGCAAGTCGGTCGCCTGCCCTTGCTGCCGCATCGAGGACGCGCCGCGCTTCAAATACCGCGGGCTGATGCTCGACGAGGCGCGCAACTTTTTCGGTGAGGAAGAGGTCAAGCGGCTTTTGGATCTGATGTGTCTGTACAAGCTCAACGTGCTGCATTGGCACCTTTCGGACGATCAGGGCTATCGTGTGGAGAGCGAGGCGTTCCCCTTGCTCACGACCGTTTCGACGCGCCGCAACGACACTCAGGTCGGCGGCGTCAAGTCGGGCAAGTTCATGGGGACGGAGGCGTCGGGCTACTACACCAAGAGCAAGATCCGCGCGATCGTCGAATACGCGAAAGAGCGCAACATCGTCGTCGTCCCCGAGCTGGAGATGCCGTCGCATTGCAGCGCGATCCTCGCCGCCTATCCCAAGCTGAGCTGCACCGGCGAAAAGAAGGAGGTGCCTACGACCTTCGGCACGCTTCACCGTTCCTTCTGTCCCGGCAAGCGCGAGACCTACGAGTTTTTGGACAAATTGCTCGACGAGTGGTGCGAGCTGTTCCCGTCCAAGCTCTTCCATATCGGTGCGGACGAGACCGCGGGCTCGCTGTGGAAAAACTGTCCCGACTGTCGCAAGACGGTCGCCGAAAACGGGCTTGCCGGCACGCACGAACTGCTGCCGCTGTTCGTCAACCGCATCGCCGACATGCTCGCCGCCAAGGGCAAGCTGCCGATGATCTGGTCGGACAAATTGCCGCGCGGCGTGCGCAAACATGTCACTTACGAGGCGTGGCTGCCTCTCGATCGCAAGGCGGTCGCCGCCGAGGTCTCATCGGGGCGCAAGTTCGTCGTCGCGCCGTACGACCGCTATTACGCCTGCCAGCCCTATTGCATGATCCCGCTCAAAAAGACATACGAATTTGAGCCGACGTCGATCACCGCTGACAGGAGCGACGCGGGGATCTTCGGCGTCGAGATGCCGATGTGGACGGAGTGGGTCTACGACCGCGTCAAGCTGGATTTCAACCTTTTCCCGAGGCTGTGCGCGTTCGCCGAGACGGGCTGGACCGCCGCGTCGCGCAAGAGCCTGCACGACTTCAAACGGCGTTGGAACGCTCAAAAGCCGCTACTCGACTCTTTCGGCGTCGGCTATGCCAAAGACAAGCTGACGTCGCCCGGGGCTTTCGCCCGCAACAAGGGCACATACATCTGGAAAACCGTCGATCAATACGACGAAGTGAGGAGAAACAAACTATGACCTTGACCTACATCAACGTCCGCCCTCTCGTGGGCGGAAAACTCAAAGACCTCTGCAACATCGTCGTCAAAGACGGCAAGATCGCCGCGGTCGGCAAAGAGCGCGAGGGCGAGATCGTCGACTGCGGCGGAGCCGTCGCGGCGGCGGGATTCATCGACATCCACACTCACGGCGGCTGGGGGCACGACTGCATGGAGGCGACCGAGGACTGTCTCGCGACGATCTCGGCATACCACCTCTACACCGGCATAACCTCATACTGCCCGACGACGATGACCGCGTCTCCCGAGGACATCGAGAAGGCGATCGCGTGCATACGCGATTACCGGCGCAAGTCGCCTTACGCGCGCATTGTCGGCGCCCATCTCGAGGGTCCGTATCTGTCCCAAAAGGCGGCGGGGGCGCATCCGCCCAAGCTGCTGATCTCCCCTCTCGACGACGACAGCTTTGTCGAGGGCAATCTTGACGTCGTCACGCGCGTGACCGTCGCGCCCAACGTCAGAGGCGCGGACGTCTTCACCGCAAAATATGCGCCCAAAGGGGTGCAGATCTCGCTCGGGCACGACAACTCGATCGACGACGAGATCTACGCCTGCGTAAACGCCGGCGCAAACAGCGTCACCCACATGTACAACTGCACTTCGCGTCCCTCGCGCCGCGACAACCCCAAAAAGCATCTCGGCTTGACCGAGGTCGGTTTGATCGACGACAGGATCGTCGACGAGGTGATCGCGGACGACCGTCACGTCCCCGACAAACTTTTCGGGATGATCTTCAAGCTCAAGGGCGCGGCGGGGATATGCCTCGTCTCCGACTCGCTGAGCGTCGCGGGCATGCCCGAGGGCGACTACTACATCGGCGCAGGCGACAGCAAGCAGTCGATACGCGTCGAGGACGGCGTCGCGGTGCTGCCGGCGGAGAACACCTATGCAGGCTCCGTTACGCCGATATCGGTCATGGCGAAACGCTTGATCGCAAACGGCTACTCGATCGAGGACGCGCTGTCGATGGCGACGCTCGTCCCGGCAAAGCTGGTCGGCTTGACGGACAGAGGCGACCTCGTCCCAGGCATGCTCGCGGACTTCAACGTCTTCGGCGACGACTTCTCGGTGCGCATGACCGTGCTCGGCGGCAATGTCGTCGACAGGGACGCGCTGGTCGCAAAGAGAGGCTGATATGAACATCGCAAAATTGGCATTCGACTTTGACGACCGCTTCAAGGACGTGTTCACCAACAACGTCAAGACGGTCAACAGCATCTCCGTCGAAAAGGACGTCGTCTATGACGACGCTCTGCCCGACGTCTGCACGCTGGACATCTACTGCCCGCCGCTCAAAGGGCGGGAGAAATACCCCGTGCTCGTCGACGTTCACGGCGGCGGCTGGATCACCGGCGACAAGCATTGGCGGCGTGGGCTCAACCGCGCGTTCGCGGACATGGGGCTGTGCGTGATCAGTCCCAACTACGGGCTGTCGCCGCGCTTCAAATACCCCGAATGCGTCAAGCACCTGTTCGCCTGCTTCAAGTGGATATGCGACCACGCCGAAGAGCGCCGTCTCGATCTCGACAACGTGCTGATCACCGGCGACAGCGCTGGCGGTCAGCTCGCCTGCCTCGTGCTCGCGATCCAGAACAACGCCGAGGTCAAGGCGCGGATAGGCGCGGTCGACTCGCCGCTGCGTTTCAAGGGCGGGATGCTGGTCTGCGGCGCGTACGACCCCGACAGCATGGCGAAGAACATCCTTTCGAACAAGCTCTTCCTCGAGATGACCGGCTATGGGCGCAAACATCTGCGCGAGTTCAAAGACTACGATCTGATGAACCCCGTCAACTTCGTCGACAAGGACTTCCCCGCGGACGTGATGGTCGCGTACGGACGTTTCGACGCGTTCGTCGGCGGCAACGAAAAGATACTCTTCAAACGTCTGAACGAGCTGGGGATCCCCTACCGCGAATATCGCGCGAAGGGCGCGGGCGAGCACTGCTTCCACCTGTGGCACTACCGCCGTCCGATCAGCCGCAAGTTCTTCGAATTGGCGCGCGACTATGTCGCCGACAAGGTCGGCTATCGATACAGATAAGCGCGTTTTGCCGACACGGGCACGAAAAACTCCGTCTTTCGTCCGCCTGAAAAATTTGCACGAAAACGCCGAAGGCAAAATTGCCTTCGGCGTTCGTTTTGCTCTTTGCGAGACTTACTTTACGAGCACCTTTTTGAGCTGCGCGAATCTGGGCAGACCGTCCTCGAGCTTCGCCTTGCTCTCACCCTGGATGAGCGGAAGCGCATAGTCGACATACTCCTGCGACAGCATCGTGCCGTTGTTGACGATCCACTCGAGCGGGACCTTCTTTTCGGTGTTAGCTGCCTTGGCGACGCTCATCACGCCGATCTTGCACTTGTACTTGCCGCTCGTCATATCTCTCTTGAGGATGACCATCTTGTCGGTGGTGCCGCGGACCGCGTACTTGACGGCAGCCGCGCCCGCTCTGAACGCCTCTTCGACGTCCGTCTTGGAAGCGAGGTGAGCCGCGCATCTCTGCATCAGCGAGAACTCGACCGCTCTGGTCTTGCAGCCGAACTCGCTCTTGCACATGTTGGCGAGAGCCGCGCCGACGCCGCCCAGCTGAGCGTGACCGAACGAATCCTTCGCGAGGTTGCCGCCGGCGAGGACTTCGGCGATCAGGTTGCCCTTGTCGTCGGAGATGCCTTCGGAGACCGCGACCATGCACTTGCCGCCGGTCTTGTCCATCACCGCTTTGACGTCGTTCTTGAACTTGTCGATCGAGAACGGGATCTCGGGCAGGTAGATGAGGTCGGCGCCGAGGCCCTTGTAGTTGGCGAGGCTCGCCGCGGCGGTCAGCCAGCCGGCGTGTCTGCCCATGATCTCGACGACGGTGATCATCGGGGTGTCATAGACGTTGGCGTCCAGTTTGAGCTCCATGATCGTGGTCGCGACATACTTCGCGGCGCTGCCGTAGCCGGGGCAGTGATCGGTGCCGAACAGGTCGTTGTCGATGGTCTTGGGGACGCCGATGACTCTGCACTCCCAGCCCGACTTCTTCATGAACTTGCTGACCTTGTTGCAGGTGTCCATCGAGTCGTTTCCGCCGTTGTAGAAGAAGTAGCGGATGTTGTACTTCTTGAAGACTTCGAGCAGTCTCTTGTAGTCGGTGTCGTCGATCTTCTCGGGCTTGAGCTTGTATCTGACCGAGCCGAGTGCGGACGACGGCGTATTTTTGAGTCTGAGCAATTCTTCGGGGTCCTCTTTGGACATGTCGTAGAACTTCTCTTCGAGCACGCCTCTGATGCCGTGCGCAGCGCCGTAGACGGCGGTGATGCAATCTTGCTTGAGCGCCTCGGTGAACACGCCCGCAGCGGACGAGTTGATGACCGAAGTGGGGCCGCCGGACTGACCGAACATGCAGGCTCCGACCAATTTTTCCATGATGTAACCCTCCTTGGGATGAATATTTTTCCGTATGTACGGTGTTTTGCTTTTTACAGGCTGAGGATGCGCGACTTCTTGTACAGTTCGTCGTTGAACTTGCGCTCCATCGCGAGCGCCGCGCCTATCTCCTCGTCGACGATCTTGTTGTCGCGGATGCCGACCACTCTGCCGCCCTTGTCGGCGAGAAGCAGCTCCACCGCCCTGATCGCGAACTCCGCCGCGAGCGTGCGGTCCTGGTTGCTGGGATTGCCGCCGCGCTGGATATAGCCGAGCGTCGTCGTCTTGATCGAGCCGGTGACGCCGTTCTCTTTGAGGCGGGCTTTGAGTTCTTCGGCTTTGCAGACGCCCTCGGCGAGGACGATGATGTCGGATGTCTTGCCGATGCGCTGGTTGAGCTTGATGCTCTTGACGACGGCGTTCAGGTCGAAGTTCTCCTCGGGGACGAGGGTGATCTCGGCGCCGCCGCCCAAGCCGGCATAGAGCGCGATGTCGCCGCACTTTCTGCCCATCACCTCGATGATGCAGACGCGGTCGTGCGATGTCATCGTGTCGCGCAGGTTGTTGATCGCGCCGAGCACGGTGTTGACAGTCGTGTCAAAGCCGAGCGTAAAGTCGGTGTAGGCGAGGTCGTTGTCTATGGTGCCGGGGATGCCGATCACCTTGACGCCGAACATGTCGTAGAGGTCCTTCGCGCCGCGGAAGCTGCCGTCGCCGCCGATGACGACGAGCCCGTCGATGCCGTACGCCTCCATGTTGTCGACCGCCTGCTGGATGTACTCCTTTTGTTTGAACTCCTCGCAGCGCGCGGTCTTGAGGATGGTGCCGCCGCGCTGGATGATGTCGGACACGCTGCGCTTGTTCATCTGGAAGATGTGGTTGTCGATCAGTCCGACGTAGCCGCGCTCGATGCCGTAGACTTCGAGCCCGTTGTAGATGGCGTAACGCGTGACCGCCCTGATGCATGCGTTCATGCCGGGCGCGTCGCCGCCGCTTGTCAAAATCCCTATTCTCTTCATAAAATCACTCTCCGCTCCTGATGACTCCGTGTTTGGTATAGATCTCCGCCTTGCCGCGGATCTTGATCGCGGAAGTCCGTTGCGTGAATTGCATGACGCACACCTCGTTTTTGTCGAGGTTTTCGGTGTGGTGGGGCTTTGTGCTGTCGCCCCTCGTCAAGCCGATGATCTGTACCGGAGAGTCGACCGCCTTGATGACGATGTACTCTTCGCTTGCGTAAAATGTTTCGTCCATATTCACCTCAGTCAACGTCATTATATCAAATTCGCGGACAAAAGCCAAATATTTGACCGCATTATTGCCCCGACGTCGCTTTTGTTCCGGGCAGAGCGCCCGTCTTGACGTTCGCCGCGCCGAGCACCGCTTTGAGTTGATACTCGAGCGTGCCGTCGAGGTCTGCCCCCAAGCCGTTGAGTCTCGACAGCGTCCTGCCTCTTTGCACGAACACCGGATGTCTGCCGGGGTTGAGCTTAATGTACTCCTCGGCGGCTTCGAGATCGCGGTCGTTTTCTATGCGCAGATAGAGCGCGGTGTCGACGGGGCCGGCTTCCTCGGCGGGGTTTTCCTCTTCGGCGGCGTACTCCGACTTTCCGCCCCACGGGATGACGTCCGCGACGGACATCGTCACCTTGCCGTTCTCAAATCTCAGTCTGCCGTTGAGGCGGACGATCGCGTCCTCGGCGATCAGCGCGCGGTACTTGTCGTAAGTCCTGGGGAAGAACACCGCCTCGATCGACGAATAGAGATCTTCGATCGTCGCATACGCCATGATCTTGGCGTCCTTGGTCGTCTTTTTGCTGACGCCGTGCAGCATGCCGCAGAGGGAGACGTATTTGCCGTCGAACGCCGCCTGCACGCTGAGCAGTTCTTCCGCTCCGCTCTCGTCCTCGTCCTCGCCCTCTTCCGCCGCCGCGGCGTTCTTGATATAATCGACCAGCGGCGCCAGCGTGAAGCTCTCCTGTTTGAGTTCTTCCTTGTATGCGTCGAGCGGGTGCCCGGACAGATAGACGCCGAGCGCCTCCTTTTCGAGCGCGAGTTTTTGCATTTGCGGATACTCTGCAAGCGGCGGGATGTCGTCCTCGGGGGCGGCGTCCTCGCCCATCAGGTCGAACAGACTGATCTGACCGCTCTCCTTGCCCTTGCGGTCGCGCGCCGCCTGTTTGAGCAGTCTCTCGTACGACGCCATCAGCGCCGAGCGCGTATAGCCGAAGCAGTCGAACGCGCCCGCCTTGATCAGACCTTCCATGATGCGCTTGTTGATGACGCCGGTCTCGAGGCGGGACAGCATGTCGGACACGCTCTTGTACTCGCCGTTTTTCTCGCGCTCTTCTACGAGCGCCTGCATCGCGTCCGCGCCGACGTTCTTGACGCCGTTGAGCCCGTAACGCAGCTTGCCGTCCTCGACCTTGAACAGCACGCGGCTCTTGTTGATGTCGGGCGGCAAAATCTCAAAGCCGTTGTCGCGCAGGATCGTCAAATACTTCTGCACCTCTTCGGCGTTGGTGATGCGGTTGTTGATGACCGCGGCGAACAGCTCGATCTCGTAATATCTTTTGTAGAAAGCGGTCTGATAGGACAGCACCGCATAGGCGGCTGCGTGCGACTTGTTGAACGCGTACTTGGCGAAGCCCGCCATCTCGTCGAAGATCTCGTTGGCGGTATTTTCGTCGACGATGCCGACCTCGATCGCGCCGGGGATGCGCGGTTTGGCAAGCCCGATGAGTCTGCCGTCGGTAGAATATTTCGCAGGTTCGGGCGGCGCGCCGTAGAGGAAGATCTTGCGCTGCGCCTCCATGACCTCGGCTTTTTTCTTGCCCATCGCGCGGCGCAGCATGTCCGCCGCCCCGAGCGAATAGCCTGCCAGCAGCTGAGCCATCTGCATGACCTGTTCCTGATAGACGAGACAGCCGTATGTCATCTCGAGAATGGGTCTGAGCAGCGGATGGCGGTAGGTGACGCTCTCGGGATTCTTCTTGGACGCAATATATTTGGGGATGCTGTCCATCGGACCGGGGCGATAGAGCGACACGCCCGCTATGACGTCTTCGAGCGAGGACGGCTGGAGGTCTTTCATGAACTTTTTCATGCCGGCGGATTCGAGCTGGAACACCGCGTCGGTGTCGCCGCTGCTGATCTGTCGGTAGACCTCGGGGTCGTCGTAGCCCAGCTTGTCGAAGTCGACGTCCACGCCGTGATCCTCTTTGACGTACTGCCGCGCCTTGTCTATGTCGGTCAGCGTCTTGAGTCCGAGGAAGTCCATTTTGAGCATGCCCATCTCCTCGACCTCTTCCTTTTGGAACTGCGTGGTGATGTCCTCGCCGTTGCGCTGGAGGGGGACGTAGTCGGAGATGACCTCTTTGCATATGACGACGCCTGCGGCATGCTTTGAGCAGTTGCACGGCATCGCCTCGAGCTTGTACGCCATGTCGATGACCTGTCTCATCATCGGGTCGGTGTTGTACACCTCGACCGCCTCGGGCGAATAGAGTTTGACCTCGTCCTCTTTTTCGCTCTTGTGGAAGACATTGGCAAGGGTGACCTTGGGGTTGTTGGCGATCGTCTTTGTCAGCTTGTTGACGTCGGCGAGCGGCACGTTGTACACTCTGGCGATCTTCTTGATCGCCGCCTTCGCCTTCATCGTGCCGAGCGCCAAGATCTGGCAGACCTTGTCCGAACCGTATTTGCGGGTGACGTATTCGATGACCTCGCCTCTCCTCTCGTAACAGAAATCGACGTCAAAGTCGGGCGGCGACTCGCGTTCGGGGTTGAGGAAGCGCTCAAAGAGCAGGTTGTATTTGAGCGGGTCTACGTCGGTGATGCGGATAGCATACGCTATGATGCTGCCCACGCCCGAACCTCTGCCCGCGCCGACGGGGATGCCGTGCGTGCGCGCGTAGTTGATGAAGTCCCAGACGACGAGGTAGTAGTCCGCGAAGCCCTTGGTGATGATGACTTCGAGCTCGCGCTCCGCCCTCTGTCTGATCTCGGGAGTGATCGTGCCGTACCGCCACTCCAAGCCCTTGTACGCCATGCGGCGCAGATAGTCGGGCGACGACGAGCCGTCCTCGGCGACGTACGGCGGCTGAAGGTCCTGCTTTTCGATGACGACGTCGCACTTTTCCATCACCTCGACGGTGTTGGTGACCGCCTCGGGGCACCACGAAAAGGTCTGCATCATCTCCTCGTACGTTTTGAGATAGAATTGATCTGTCTCGAAGCGCATGCGCTCGGGGTCGTCGATCGTCTTGCCCGTCTGTATGCAGAGCATGACGTCGTGCATCTCGGCGTCCTCGCGCTCGGCGTAGTGGACGTCGTTGGTCGCGACGACCTTGACGCCTATCTCCCGCGCGATCTTAACCAGCAGAGGGTTGACCCTCCTCTGCTCCTCTATGCCGTGGTCTTGGAGTTCGATATAGAAGTCCCCGGGCGCAAACATGTCGCGCAACATGATCGCGTAGTCTTTCGCCTCTTCGTAGTTGTTTTCGAGTAGCAGTTCGGGGATGCGCCCCGCAAGGCAGGCGGACAGACAGATCACGCCCTCGGTGTGCCCTTTGAGCGTCTCGATGTCTATGCGCGGCTTGTAGTAAAAGCCGTCGACGTACGCCATGCTGTCCAGCTGAACGAGATTGCGGTAGCCGACGTTGTTCTTTGCGATGAGCACGAGGTGGTTGAAGCTGCCGTTGCGCCCCGTCTGCTCGTGCATGTTCTCGCAGGTGTAGAACTCGCAGCCGATGACGGGTCTCAGCCCCGCCCTCTTCATCGCCTTGTAGAAGGTGAACACGCCGAACATGTTGCCGTGATCGGTGATCGCCATGCCGGGCATCCCCTTTTCGATCGCCTTGTCGACGAGGGGGTTGTCCTTGTGGTTGGGCGCGACGAGCCTCGTCGCCCCGTCCAGCAGACTGAACTCGGTGTGGACGTGCAGATGCACGAACGGCTTGACGGGCGGACGCGGCTTCTCGGGTTTTTCCTCCTTCTTCTCTTCCTTTTTGGGAGGCTCCTGTTCCTGCTCCGCCTCTTCGCGGGCGGCGTCCTCTTGCTCGAGCTGTTCGAGCAAAGCCTCGTCGTCCGACTCGACGTCGACGACCTCTTTGACGTTATCTGCCATTTTCCGCCTCCTTCAAAATTTTCTCTATCCTGTGGTTGAGCCCGCTCTTGCTGATGCCCAGCTCTTTGGCGAGCTGCGCCATCGTAAACTCGGGGTGCGCCTCTCTCGCGTCGCACACCGCGCGCAGCTTGTCGTCCAGCCTGTCCAGACTGCCGTCTTCGCGCAGCCGCGCGATCGCGCCGAGCAGCTGCCCCGCCGCGCGCTGAGCCTTGTCCATATTGGCGAGCGTACAGTTGACGCCGCGGTTGATGTTGTTGTTCGCCTCTCTCAGCATCATCACGTCGCTGAGAGCAAACACGCTCTCGTACGCGCCCATGAACGCCAGCACTCCGCTGACGTCCGTCCCCGACTTGCAATAAGCGCCGTACATGTCGCGCCTGTGGGTGACGTGCATCGCGATGTCTCTTGCGGCGAAATACTCGGCGAGTTCTCTCGCCGCGTCCTCGTCGAAAAAGGTGAACTCGATGTGATAGCCGCCGCCGTCGTCGCTGCCCGGCGCATACGCGCTGCCGCAGACGGCGAACAGCCCTCTTACATAGGCGGACGCCTCTTCGTCGCTCGCGAACTTTCTGCCGAGACCCCCTCGGCTTTCGGCGGTCTCGGGCAAAAGGTCGGCGAAGATGCGCTCCGCCTCGCCCGGTCTGACCGACGCGGAATACAGCTTTTGCGCGGACGAGTAGGCAAACTCCACCTCCGCGCCGTACAGCTCCTTGATCAGCCCCAGCGCGATGAGCACGGGCTGCATACTCTTGTTCTCGACGGTCAGCCCCAGCTTGTTGCTCTTGAGCGTGAGCGAGCCGGCGGTCTTGACGATCGCGGCGAGATATGCCTTGCGCGCCTCTTCTCCGTCGGCGTCGGACAGCGCGGTCTGTTTGCGCACTTCTTCGGTGATGTTCATACCGTGGTCCCCCTGCGGAACACAATGGGCTTGTCCGAGATGTTGACGACGGTGTTGCCGTCCAGCCCGAGTTTTTGCACTATGTCCAGCGCATATTCGCACTTGCCGACGCGCGCCGGCTTGTGAGCGTCGCTGTTGACGATGAGTTTTGCCCCCGTCGCCGCGAGTATCTCAACGCCTTTGAGGTCGGGGGTCTTGTGCCTCGACGACAGTTCGACGAACGTCCCCGCCGCCGCGCACGCCTCGCCGATGGGTTTGAGCTCCACGTCCAGCCTGAACCCGGGGTGGGTGAGCACGTCGATCTCATGTTCTGTCACCGCCCTGACGAACGCCTCGGTATTCATCGCGCGCTGTTTTGCGCTGTTGCGGCAGAGACAGCGCGTCACGCCGTTGAACGGCAGCTTGAAGTAGTCCTTGAACCTCAGCGGATAGGCGGTCAGATGAAATCCGGCAAGCACGACGTCCAGCTTCGCCGCGTCCTCGGGCGACAGATCGATCTCCCCTCTCGGGCTGAGGATGTTCGCCTCTATGCCCAGCAGCACCCTGAACCGATATTCCTTCGCGACGGCGTCGACGTCGCGCCTCATCTCGTCAAAGCGCGACGGCTTGACGCCGATCAGCGGATGCCTCTCGCCGTGGTCGGTGATCGCGAGCGCTTCGAGCCCGAGACTCATCGCCGCGACGACGTTGTCCTCGACCGTCCCGGTGCCGTGAGAGTATTTTGTGTGTGAATGAAAGTCTGCGCGGATGTTCATTTCGTCCCTTTTATCGCGCGCATCTTGCGCGCGAACACTCGCGCTCTCCGAACTGCGGCGCCTGCACGCGTAACGTGCGCGCGAGTGTGGACTTATATTATAGAATACAACGCGTCAAAAAGTAAAGGCAAAACCGTCGCGTAATTGTAAATTTTTCATCGCCCCGCGACGACGACCTCGAGCTCGAGCCTCACGCCGCAGTCTTTGTACACCTCTCTTTGCGCCCTGTCGGCGAGCGCGAGATAGTCCGCCGCCGTCCCGCCGCCCGCGTTGACGATGAACCCTGCGTGTTTTTGAGATATCTCCGCGCCGCCCTCGCGCGCCCCTTTGAGCCCGGCTCGCTCTATGTACCACCCCGCCGACGTGCCGTCGACGCGCTTGAACGTGCTGCCGAGCGACCTGCCCTTTGGCTGGCTCGCCGCCCTGAGCGCGGCATATTTCCTTCCCTCTCTCTCGACCGCCGCCCTGTCCGACCTCGCGAACGAGAACGCCGCCGCGAGCACGATCGCGTCTTTGCCCAGCGCGCTTTTGCGATAGCCGAAGCCGCACTCGTCGGGGCGGAGCCTCTCCCGCTTGCCGTCCGCGAGCACGTCCACCCAGAGAGCGACGTCCGCGAACTCCGCCCCGAACGCGCCGGCGTTCATCGCCGCCGCTCCGCCCACGCTCCCGGGGATCGCCGCGAGCCTCTCCAAGCCCGACAGCCCCCGCGCCGCCGCCTTTTTGGCGAGCGAGGACAGCCTCTCTCCGGCGAGCGCCACCGCGACCTCTCCGCAAAACTCCGCGCCCGTCATCGCTCTCGTCGTCAAGACCGCTGCGTCGTATTCTCCGTCGGGGAACAGGATGTTCGTCCCTCTGCCGGCGACGTCGAACCTCTCGTCCCCGAGCGCGGCTACGGCTGTGGCAAACTCCTCTTTCGTCCGCGGCTCGATCAACAGCCCGACCGTCCCTGCGTTGCCGTAAGAAGAAAAGGACGGAGCGCGTCTCCGCGCCCCGAATCTCTCCACAAAATATTGCGCGTCCATACACGCAAATATATGACCCTCTTCCCCTCTCTATGCGATGGGGATGTCGAGCAGTTCGCACTCCCTCACCGCGGCGATCAGCTCTTCGAGGCTCGTGCTTTCGAACACCCTCTGTTTGAACGCCTTGCCGCCCGCAAGCCCCTTGACGAAGTACGCCAAATGCTTCTTCATGTTGGCGGCGACATAGACAGGCGAATGGAACGCGAGCATCGTCGCGATGTGTTCGTCGATCGCCTCCCTCCTCGTGCGCCACGGTCTTTTGACGCCGGCGATGTCCGCAAACAGCCACGGCTGCCCCAGCGCGCCCCTTGCGATCATCACGCCCGCCGCGCCGGTGACGCCGAGCATGTCGCGGTAGCCGTCGACGCTGTCCACGTCGCCGTTGGCGAGCACCGGGATGTCGACCGCGCGGACGACCTCGGCGATGTATTCCCTGTCCGCCCTGCCGGAATAAAATTGTTCTCTCGTCCTGCCGTGGACGGTCAGAAGCTCCGCCCCGGCGTCTTGCAATATCTTGGCGAAATCGACACCGGTACGAGAATTTTGTTCAAAGCCTATCCTGAATTTGACGGTGACGTGCTTGCCCGAAAGTTTGAGCGCGCGCACTATCTTCGCCGCCTGCTCGGGTTCTTTGAGCAGCGCGCTGCCCTCGCCGTTGCCGACGATCTTGGGGACGGGACAGCCCATATTGACGTCGACGATGTCGAACTTTTCGAGCGCGGGATGGCGCGCCGCCGCCAACATGATCTCGGGCTCTCTGCCGAAGATCTGCACCGCCTTGACCTTTTCCTCGTCCGTCGTGTGGAGCAGATCCTCCGTCTTTACGCTGCCGTAGACCAAGCCCTTTGCCGAGATCATCTCGGTGTAGGTGAGCGCCGCTCCGGCGCGTGCGCAAAGTCTGCGGAAACCGACGTCGCTGAACCCGGCTATCGGCGCGAGCACCGCCTTCGGTGTGTCAAATATCTCGGCGGGACTCACGTCTTTTCACCTCTTCCCAAAGTTCGTCCGCCTCCTTTGGCGACAGCTCGCTCACGGGCTTTGCCGCGAGCTGTTCGAGCGCGGCGTACCGACTCTCGAACTTGCGCACCGCCCTCGACAGCGCGATCTCGGGATCGCATTTGAGCAGCCTGACGACGTTGACCGCGGCGAACAGCAGGTCTCCGCACTCGATCTCGCGCTCGGTCGCGTCCTTTGCGGCGAGGCACTCCGCCGTCTCTTCGGACAGTTTCTTTGCCGCCGCCTCCGCGCTCTCAAAATCGAAGCCCGCCTTTGCCGCCGCCTTTTGCACTTTGAGCGCGCGCTCGACCGCCGGCAGCGCCTTCGCGACCCTCTTCATCTTGTCCGAAGCGCGGTATGCGCCCTTTTCTTTCGCCTTTGCCGCCTCCCACGACGCAAGGCTCTCCTCGGCGCTGTTTGCGACGACGTCGCCGAACACATGGGGGTGCCGCGTGATCAATTTTTCACCGAGGTCGGTCAACATGTCGGACAGGTCGAACTCGCCGTTTTTCTCGGCGATCTCGCAGTGGAACACACTCTGCAACATCACGTCGCCACACTCCTCGCGCATGTTGGCGACGTCGCGGTTGTCGATCGCCTCGACCAGCTCGTACGCCTCTTCGACAGCGTTGGCGCGGATGCTGTCGTGAGTCTGCGCCTTGTCCCATTCGCAGCCGTCGTCCGCGCAAAGTCTGCGCATGATGTTGACGAGGTCTGCAAAGTCGTGGCGGCGCTTGTCCTTGAACGACAGCGGCGGGACCGCCGCCCTTTCGCAGGCGCACAGCGTCTCCGCAGTCCTCTCCTCTCCGTCGCAGACGACGGGCGCGGCTTCGCCTATCAGGCGCGACAGCTTTGCCGCCGTCTCTTTGACCGCGCCTTCGCCGACGTGCGTCAGCACCAGCGCCGACCGCGTGTCGTACCAAAAGTCTTTCGCCGAGACAAACGCCTCAGCCTCGATCGTCAATGTGCCGAGCGCGCCGGCAATGCGCTTTTCGTTGTTCTTCATCGGTGATGTTCTCCCTGCGGAGCGCCCCGAGATCGACCGCTCCGACGAGCGCCAACACGCCGCCGTATGCCGCGATCCCCGTCGCCGCCGCCGTCGCGAGCTTTGCCCAAGTCCCGAGATCGGCGAGCGACACCGCCGCTTCCGCAGCTACCATTATAACACCTGCAAGGGCGGTCTTGGCAATCGTTTTGAGGTCGATAAACGCTCTGCCCGTCTCTGTGCGATATGCGAGCGCGGCGAGCGCGGCGGCGACCGCGTACATAGCTGTCTGCGCGATCGGCGCGCCGACGACTCCGACGCGAAGTATGAGCGCCGCCTGCAACGCCTGCTTGACAACGGCGGCGCAAAGCATACAGCGCATCACTTTGCCTCCCCTGCCCATCGCCTGCAACGACGCGCAGAGCAGCTGCGCGACCACGACGAGCACGACGGCGGGCGACTGCCACGCCAACAGCTTTGCCGCAAGCGCGAGCTCTCCCGCCCCGAGCGCGGGATAGAGCGCGGTCAGCAGCTCCTCGGAGAACATCGCGAACGCGATCGTGCACGGCAGCGCGAACACCGCTCCCCAACCGACTGACGCGGCAGTCTTTGCGTGCGCGGCGTCTGCTCCGCCCCTGACGAACTCCGACGTAAACCTCGGCAAAGCCGTCGCCGCCGCCGAGAGCGCGACCACGACGGGCAGGTTGATCAGCGTGCCGACCGCGCCGGTGAGCAGTCCGTACTGCGCCCTCGCCGCCTCTTCGGCTACCCCCGACGCGCGCAAAAGCGCTACGATCGCAAAGCTGTCAATAAAGGTGACCGCCGGCATCGCGAGCGCGGAGGCGAGCAGCGGAAGCATCGTCGCAAACATTTTCTTTGACAGCGTTTTATCGACACGGGCACCGAAAAAGCTGTACTTCTTGCCGAACGCCGCCCTCATCGCTGCCGCCCCGACAAGTTCGGAGACGGTCACCGCCGCGAGCGCTCCGTACACCGCGTGTCCCGTCCCTCTTTGCGCCGCGAACCAGACCGCCGCAAGCCCGAAGATCAGCTTGACCGCCTGCTCCGCGGTCTGCGTGAGAGCGCACAGATGCGCCCCTCCGTCCGCCAAGAAGATCCCTCGGTAGAGCGAGGACAGCGCGACCGCTCCGACCGCGGGCGCGAGCAAGAGATAGCCCGCCGCATATTCGCGCACCCCCTGCAATGCCGCCACCGGAAAGATCGCCGCCGCAAACAGCGCGGTGCCTGCCGCCGCGAGCGCAAAGCTCAGTCTGCGCGCCGCCGCGAACACCTGCGCTCCGTCCTCTCCGCGCGCGGCAGCCGCGGCGAAAAACCTCGCTATGACCGCCGGAAGCGCGCCCGAAGTCAGCGTTACGAACAGCGCGTAGACGGGAAAGAAGGTCTGATACAGCCCCATTCCCTCCGCGCCGAGCAGATTGGTCAGCGGGATGCGATAGACCGCCCCGAGCGCCTTGCCGACGAGCGAAGCCGCGGCGAGCGCCGCGGTCGACGCCGCCGCGGTCGCCGCAGCGCGGCGCGCCGTTTCACCCATCCGTCTCATCTCCACCTCCGTCCGGGTTAGTATGGGCGCGGGGCGGACAATTAACCGAGCGGCGCATATCGAAGGCGCGGCGGTGATATGCTGTGATATGAGACGTCTTGCTTTTGCTATTTTGCCTGTCGTCGCCGCCGCTTTTCTCTTCTTGTTGAGCGGCTGTTCGCAAGCCGATCCGACCATCGACGTCTATGCCGACGTGACCGTGTTGTCCGACGAACTCGTCGCCGTCTCGGTGCGCGTCGAGGCGAGCTCTCTGCCGGACGGAGAGTATGTGCCTTTTGCATTCTATCCGCCTCTGTTTTCGTCACGCGAGACGCTGCCCGTCACCGACGACGCCTTTGCGGCGGCGTGTCCCGACGGCTTTGACGCGGGCGAGGTGCTCGACTTTCGGGCGGGCGGAGACGTCGCCGCCTACACTCAAAGCGGCTGTCTGCTGCGCGTCTGCCCCAAGCGGCGCGGCGGTACGCTCTCGTTTTGTTTCGACTACACGCTCCGCGTCCCCGTCAACGCGATGCGATACGGCAGGGACGAATTTGCGCTGCGGCTCGCCGACTTTTTGCCGCGGCTCTGTCTGTTCGGCGGAGAGTACCGCGAATACGACTGTCTGCCCATAGGCGACCCGTTCGCTTTCGACGCCGCCGACTATCGGCTTCGCGTAACTCACCCCGACGGCATGACGCTTGCCGCGCCGGGCGAAGTCGCGGCGACCGAGGACGGCGCGACGGTATATCTCGCAGACGCGCGCGACTGCACGCTCGTGCTGCTCAAAGATCCCGATACCGCCGTGGCGTCGGACGGAGCTTTCGCGGTGACCGCATACGCCCGCGACGAAGCAAAGGCGCGTTCCGCAGCCGATCTCGCGCTGTCCTCGGCGGCGTACTTCCGCGAAAAGATAGGCGCGCCCGTCCGCGACGCGCTGACCGTGGTCGTGCTGCCCTTCTATGCCGGCGGTATGGAGTATTGCGGACTTGTCTATGTCGCCGACTCGCTGTCCGCGTCCGCGGCATCCGCCTGCGTCGTCCACGAGACCGCGCACCTTTGGTGGTATGATTCGGTCGGTTTCGACCAGGTCGCCGAGCCGTGGAAGGACGAAGCCCTCGCGCAAAGCTGCATGTTCGCCTACTTTTGCGACAAGCTGCCGCCGTTCGGCTATACGCTGGTCGAATCGGCGGTCGCCGCGTCGCCTGCCGGCACGGACTTCCGCCGTCCGCTGAGCGAGTACGAATCCGAAGCAGACTATCACCGCTCCGTCTATTGCGCGGCGGCAACAAAGCTGTATGCGCTGCGCTCGTTGGGCGACGAAAAATTTTTCGGCGCGCTCTCCGACTTTTTCGCCGATCGCCGCGGCGGCGTCGCCAAATGACGCGACGAGGGCGGTCGGCGGGATAATTTCCTCTCGCTTTGCCCACAATACAGTCAAACCCAAAGGAGGTGCGACATGGCAAAGCAGATGGATCGTCAAAAGCAGTCTGCCCGCAAGGATACCGCCAAAAAGACCGCCGACAAGGCGTGCGGCTCCAAGAATTGCGGCGCGACCAAGAACTGCGACTGAGGTCGCGAAGACGTCCCGGATAGGGGCGTCTTTTTTTGCTCCGTTTGCGCTTGCCGGGCGCAACGTGTTGACAAGGTTGACAAAGCGGCTCTATAATATTACAATAAAATAAAGACGCGCAACCGTGCGCGCATGGAGCGATCATGGCAGACAGAAAATATATAGTCATCTTGGGCGACGGAATGGCGGACACGCCCGTCGACGCGCTGGGCGGCAAGACGCCGCTCGAAGTCGCGCGCAAACCGCACATCGACGCGCTTTGCGCCAAGGGCGAACTCGGGCTGGTCAAGACAGTCCCCGACGGAATGAAACCGGGCAGCGACGTCGCCAATCTCGCGGTGATGGGCTATCCGCCCGCGAAGTATTACAGCGGCAGATCTCCGCTCGAAGCGCTCAACATGGGCGTCGACCTCGCCGACGACGACATCGCGGTCAGGTGCAACCTCGTCACCCTTTCGGACGACGAGCCTTACGAGCGCAAGACGATGGTCGATTACAGCGCCGGCGAGATCTCCAACGCCGAGGCGAAGACGCTGATCGAGTTCATCCAAAGCAAGCTGGGCGGACACGGCGTCGACTTCTACAACGGCGTCAGCTACCGCCATTGCATGGTCAAACACCACGCCTCTTTGGGCACCGACCTCACCCCTCCGCACGACATCTCGGACAAGTGCGTGGACGGGCATCTGCCCAAGGGGCTGTACGGCGAAGAGATGCTCGCGATGATGAAGAAGTCGTACGAGCTGCTCAAAGACCACCCCGTCAACGCCGCGCGCGTCGCCGCCGGCAAACATCCCGCCAACAGCATTTGGCTGTGGGGAGAGGGCACGCGCCCCGCGCTCAAACCCTTTGACGAGACGTTCGGGCTCAAGGGCGCGGTCATCAGCGCGGTCGATCTGGTCAAGGGCATAGGCGTCGGCGCAAAGATGAAGATCGTCGAGGTCGAGGGCGCGACGGGCACCTACGAGACCAACTTCGACGGCAAGGCGAAGGCGGCGATCGACACGCTGTTGAAGGACGGCAGCGACTACGTCTACGTCCATATGGAGGCGCCCGACGAATGCGGACACCAGGGAGATCTGCAACACAAGATCCTGTCGATCGAACTGATCGACGCCAAGGTCGTCGGTCCGGTGTGCGACGCACTGCGCGCGGCGAAAGTGCCCTTTTCGGTGCTGATCATGCCCGACCACCCCACTCCGCTCAAACTCAAAACGCACACCGCCGATCCGGTGCCGTTCGTGCTCTATGTCTCGGACGACGAGAAAGAGGGCTCGGCGGCGACGATGAACGAAAAGACCGCCGCGGCGTCCGGAGTCTACTATCCCGACTGCCGCGACTTGATAAGCAAATTCCTCGGAGGTAAACATTGATGGACGACAACAAGACCCCGGACGTCGACGAAAAGGAGACCTCTCCCTCTTCGGTCAACGACGCCGTGCTCGTCGAACCCGACGAAGATACGCCCCGTCAAGAGACGGACGCCGTCGGCGCGCAGAGCGCCGATGACGAACACGGGCAGGAAAATTCCGAGCAAGAGGACGAGCCGACCGAAGCCGCCGAACAAGAGGAAACTCCTTCTGTGGAAGCAGTCGAAGAACCCGCTCAAAGCGACGGCGGCGACGCCGAAGTCCCCTCTTCCGAGGGCGAGGACGGCGCGCAGGCTGCGCCCCAAGGCGAGAGCGAGCCGCAGCCCAAACAGCGCAAGAAGATGTCGCCGCGCCAAAAGAAGCGCGTCGCGATCGCATGCGTTGCGGCGGTGCTGGTCGTCGCGATCGTGCTGGGCATCGCTCTGCCGATCTATTTCGTCAACAAGGACAAGATCTTTGTCAGCAGCGCAGAGGACTTCCTCAACTATGACGACGGCACCTACTTCGTGCTCGAAGACGACCTGACCGTGGACGGCGACGTCACGATCGGCAGAGGCTATGCGCTCGACCTCAACGGGCACGCGCTGATCGTCAACGGCACTCTCACTTTTGACAACCCCGGCACCGGCGAAGCCGCGGTCGGCACTCTCAAAAAGGGCGCGTGGACGGGCGCGGGCAGCATTGATGCGGACAACGTAGTCATCGTCGCGCCGAGCGGCTCGTTCAGGCTGTGCGCTCCCCTCACGGTCGGCGGTCTGACCACGTCCGAGGGGACGCGCGCGGGCAAGCTGTTCTTTGACGGCACGATCGTCTGCAACGGCACGATGTCCGTCTCTGCGGCGGAAGCGACCTTCGGCGCAAACGTCTCGTTCGGCGAAGGGGACGCGGCGCAGGCGATCTTCACCGACGTCGATTCTTTGACGATCAACGCGTCGATGACCTCTGCGGTCGAGGACAAACCCGCCAAAGTGACTTTTGACGACGTGACCGCGACGATCAACGCGGCGGGCGCGGTCGACGATCTCACGCTCAAAGGCGGCTCCAAGGTCATCTCGTTCGGCGCGATCGGCACCGCTCGCTCCGAAGGCGGCGAGACCCCCGACACTCTCGTGCTGGCTCAAAACTTCACCTGCGGCGCGGTCGTCGACGTCGCGGAACTTGCGATCGAACTGCGCGAGGGCAACTCCGTCAACGTCACCTATACCGACGGGGTCGGCGCTCCGACCTACATCCGCAGGTTGGAGACCCCTCTCGACATCAACGTCAATCCCGACACCGACAAGCTGGTCGCGGCGGTCGCCGAGGTCGGCGGCGCGGTCGGCTATCAATTCTCCGTCGACGGCGGCGAATGGCTGAGCGCAGAAAACGGCTCGCACGAATATGACATCACCGAGCTGCTCCGCTCCAACACCGGCACGCACACTATCTCGGCGCGCGCGGCGGGCAACTTCTCCTACGACGACCCGTTCGCCCTCGACCCCGACGGCGACGGCACGAGGGACGAATTCCTCTACCTGACGAGCGAGAGCATCAGCTGCGAGTACGTCTATCAGATCGAGCTGTCCACCCCGACCGGGCTGACCGTCTCGACCGAATCGGGCGATGACGGCGCGACGAACTATGTGCTGTCGTTCGCCAACGTCTCGTTCGCGGACTACTACATCGTTCACGTCAACGGCGTCGACATCGGCAGACAGGACGCGACGGACGGCGAATTTATGTATGTCACGCTCAGCGGGCTCAAAGTCGGCTCCAACTCCATCCGCGTGACCGCGCACAGCGACAACCCCGACATCCTGCCCTCGGACGAGGCGATGACCTCGCTGACCGTGCAGGGCAAGCTCGCTCTGACCGCAGAATCGATCACCGCCGTCTACGACTCGACGACGGAGTTGACGACGGTCACGATCTCCGCCCCCGAAGGCGCGTCTGTGTTCAAGCTGGAATACACGCTGATCGACTCGCAGGGCGAAGCGCAGAAGATGACGCTCTACACCTCGTCTACCTCGGTCAACATCCGCGGTCTGTTCTCGGGCACGACGATCACGGTCACCGCGATCGCAGGCGGCGCGTACGCCGACTCGGACGCGATCCCGGTCAAAGTCTTCGGCGCCTGACGCATTCGTCAAACTTCTCCCCCGCCTCGGCGGGGGATTTTTTTGCCTTTTCCCCGCCGAAACAAGCGTGCCTTTTGCGGCAAAATCTTTGACACGTTTCGCTTTTTGCATGTTTTATTCAGTTGTCAATGTTCGGTGCGCCTGACGCATTCGGTCAAAGCGCGTGCTTCTTTGTCGGGCGCTTCATCGCCCTCGGTCTATCGTCGTCTTGTCTTCATATCTCCCCCCCTCCGTTGGCGGCGTTAGCCGCGTTTTTACACGTTCTGCGCGGTCTCCTGTGCTCTCATCGTCGTCTTTTCTTCATTTTCCCTCCTTTGCGATCCGCCGTGCTGTCGTTCGCGGCTGCCGCCGCATGCCCCCCTGTCGTCTGCGGCTTTGCGTTGCAATTTGTCTTGCCGCCGCGCTCCTCTCATCGTCGTCTTGTCTTCATAGTTCCCCCCCTTTTTGGCATCAAAAGAGCGCGATCCCTTTCGGGACCGCGCTCCGCTTTCGCGCAAGCGCTTATTATTCCTGCGTATCGGTCGTCACTTTTTCGTACAGCGATATGCTCCTCAGCACGGGGTTGGAACGCGACTGCTTGATCGTGATGCGGACGGTGTCCGTCGTCGGCGCGTTCTCGAACATCAATATGCGGCGGTTGCCGATGATCGTGCTGTCGCCGATCAGCTGCCACTTGCCCGTCTCGGAATTGAGCACCCACACCTCGAACTCCTCGACGCGCTGGGACGAACGCTGATCTTCGCGCAGGTCTATCCTGCCGAGCTGTCCCGGCTCGTCGAGCTTGATCTCGATGACATACTCGTTGTTCTCCTTGCTCAGCGTATAGCCGTCGTAGGTGCTCTCGTCGAGCAGGTTCGCGGTCGTCGTCGCGTCCAAAGCGGTCATGGCCGTGCCGTCGCCGACGCTTATGCTCTCGACCGCCATCGGCTCGGACATGCTCGCATTGATCGCTTCGCCCATCTCCTTGAGCCTCTCGACGTCTTTGTCGGGGATGAGACCCTTCTTGTCGGGAGTGACGTTGAGCAAAAGACTGCTGTTGCCGCCGACCGCCTTGTAGTAGATCTGGAGCAAGTGTTCGAGCGACTTGGGACCTTGATCCCAATGATAGAACCACCCCTTGCGGATGCTGACGTCGACCTCGGCGGGATACCAGACAAGGTCTTGATATTTGACGAGCAATTCGCGGCTGCCGAGATCTTCCGCCGTCGCGTTGACGCTGGTCAGCTCCTCTTGCTGATCTTCGCTGGTCTGCCAATTCTGGTTGGCGGTGTCGCCGCGGCTGACGACGTTCCACTCGCTCTCGCGGCTGACGCCCGCCTCGTTGCCGACCCAACGAACTTCGCTGCCCATATTCGCGGCGATGCAACCGGGCTGCAATTCGTGAATGAGCGCTTCCCACTCCTCCATCTTGTAGTAGAACTCTTTGGAGGTCTCCTCGCCTTTTGCGCCGTCCATCCAAACGCAGAAGATCTCGCCCTTGCCGTCGCCGTCAAAGTCGGGACCGTATCTGCCGTCGAGCAGCTCGCTGAGCTGGTTCATATAGAACTCGTTGTACGTCTCGGTGTCGCCGTAAGACTCTTCGTGCATATCCCACGGGGACAGATAGACGCCCATTTCAAGCCCGTACTTTTCGCAGCTTTCGGTCAGCTCCGCCAAAATGTCGCCCTTGCCGTCCTTGTACGGACTTGCGGCGATGTCGTGATCGGTATATTCGCTCGGCCACAGGCAGAAGCCGTCGTGGTGTTTCGCGGTGATCATAATGCCCTTGCTGCCCGACGCCTTGACCGCCTCGCACCACTGGTCGGTGTCGAGCTTCTTGGGGTTGAACTTCTTGGGATTCTCGTCGCCCGTGCCCCACTCGTTGCCGGTGAAGGTGTTCATCCCGAAGTGGACAAAGGTGTAGTACTCCATCTCCATAAAGTCGAGCTGGCGCTCGGACGGAGTGACGTCGATCAGGCGCTGCGCCTCCGCGCCGTCCTTGGTGACGTTGCCCTCGGCGTCCGTCTCGCCGGCAAGCGCATAGCCGTTGTTGTCGTTCGACCAGCCCTTCGCGAACTCCTCGCCCTCTGCGTAGACGTTGTCCGCGTCGGGGACTTCGTAGTAGTTGTAATCGCCTTCGTCGCCGTTGCACCCCGCAAAGAAGCAGGTCGTGCAAAGACAGATCAGCGCGATCGCCGCAACGGCGACTGTCAGTCTCTTGTTCATACTTTCTCCTTTATTTGTCCGCCTTGGCGGGTTTTTTCGCTTCAAAGCGCTCGATCACGGTCAATGCGTCGTCGAGCTCGGCACACGCTATGCTCTCGACTTTGCCCTCGTCCGACAGCGCGGCATACTCGGGTCTGAACGGCAGACGCGCGAGCACGGGCAGCGAATACTTGGACGCGACCTCGTCCAACTCGCCCTTGCCGAAGATGTAGTGCCGCTTGCCGCAGTCGGGGCAGTCGTACCAGCTGTAATTCTCGACGATGCCGCAGACGGGGATGTCCATCATCCGCGCCATGTTGACCGCCTTGCCGACGATCATCGACACGAGCTGCTGCGGCGACGTGACGACGACGATGCCGTCGACGGGCAGGCTTTGGAAGACGGTCAGCGCGACGTCGCCCGTCCCCGGAGGCATATCGACGAACATCAAGTCGATGTCGCCCCACTCGACCTCATCCCAAAACTGCTTGACCAAGCCCGATATAACAGGTCCGCGCCAAAGCACGGGCGCGTCCTCGTCGTGAAGCATCATGTTGACCGAGATCAACTTGACGCCGCCCTCGGTCGTCGCCGGCAAAATCTTCTTGCCGTTGCTCATCGCCGGGGTGTGCACCCCGAACATCCTGGGGATGGACGGACCCGTGACGTCGGCGTCGAGTATCGCCGCTTTGAGCCCTCTCTTTGCCGCCGCGGACGCGAGCATCGCCGAAACCGACGACTTGCCGACGCCGCCCTTGCCGCTGACGACGCCGATGACCTTCTTTATGCTGCCGTGTTCCGCCTTTTGCGGAAGGGAGCGCGACGCACAGTCCTCGCCGCACGACGCGCAGTTGTGATCGCATTCTGCCATGGTTTTCTCCTTGCTCTTACATTGTACACTATGTTTTGACCGATTGCAAGGTTACGCGCCACTTTTTTTCGCAAAAAGGCAAAGCGCGGTCCCCGAAGGACCGCGCGATTTTTCGTGCCCGTGTGCGTTAAGCCTCGTCTGCGAGAATTTGCGCTCTGTCTGTTTTTTCCCACTTGAAACCCTGATCCTCTCTGCCGAAATGACCGTAATTTGTCGTCTTGGCAAAGATGGGACTGCGCAGTCCGAGCGTCTCGATGATCGCCTGCGGACGGAAGTCGAAGTGCTTTGCGACAAGCGCCGCGATCCTCTCTTCGTCCACCTTGGCGGTGCCGAAGGTGTTGACCTGGATCTGCACCGGACGGGCGACGCCTATCGCGTACGCGACGTCCAGACGGCACTCCTTGGCGAGCCCCGCCGCGACGACGTTCTTGCACGCATAGCGCGCCATATAGCACGCGCTGCGGTCGACCTTGGTGCCGTCCTTGCCCGAGAACGCGCCGCCGCCGTGCGGACAGTAGCCGCCGTATGTGTCGACGATGATCTTGCGCCCGGTGAGACCGCAATCTCCGTGCGGGCCGCCGACGACGAACCTGCCGGTGGGATTGATCAAAAAGCGCGCATTACCCAGCATCTTCGCGGGCAGCGCCTCGCGTATCACGCACTCCTCTATGTCGCGGCGAAGTTTCGTCATGTCGACGTCCTCGGAGTGCTGCGCGGACACCACGACCGTATCTATCCCGACCGGCGCGCCGTCCTCGTAGATCACCGTGACCTGCGCCTTGCCGTCCGGACGCAGATAGGACAACAGCCCGCTCTTGCGCACGTCGGCGAGACGCGCGGTCAACGCGTGCGCATACGATATCGGCGCGGGCATCAATTGCGGCGTCTGATCGCACGCATAGCCGAACACCATGCCCTGATCGCCGGCGCCTATCGCGTCGTAGCGGTCGACGCCGCCGTCCTTGCACTCGAGACTGCGGTCGACGCCGAGCGCGATGTCGGCGGACTGCTTCTCTATCCTCATCTCGATCTGACAGGTGGCGCCGTCAAAGCCCTTCGCCTCGTCGTCGTAGCCTATCTCGAGCGCGGTCTTGCGGACGATCGCCTCGTAGTCGACGGCTGCCGACGAGGTGATCTCGCCCGACAGCAGCGCAAAGCCGGTGTTGCAGCACGTCTCCAAAGCGACGCGGCTGTATGCGTCCTGCGCGAGCAACGCGTCGAGGACGCTGTCCGAGATCTTGTCGCAGACCTTGTCGGGATGACCTTCGGTCACACTCTCACTTGTAAACAAACGTCTTTTCATCTTTCTCCGAAAAAGCGGCGCCCAAAGACGCCGCTCAATATATTCTATATTTCAAGCCGTCTTGCGGAAATTAGCACCTTTCGTCGCCGAAGGTTGCTGTGCGATCGTCGAGTCCGTCTCTCCCGCACTCTTTATAGAACAAAACTATTCAGTTGTATTTGCGCGCCGCTGCGCAGCGGCGCGCGCATGGGGTCACTCTTCGTCGTCGACGATGTCGTCCTCTGCCGCAAACTTGGCGGAGATGTCCTCTTCGACGATGTGGCTGTCCGCCGACGCCGCCGGGACGGCGACGATGTTGCGGTACAGCTTCATGCCGGTACCCGCCGGGATGAGCTTGCCGAGAATGACGTTCTCTTTGAGTCCGCGCAGGTGGTCGACCTTGTTCTTGACCGCCGCCTCGGTGAGCACTCTCGCGGTCTCCTGGAAGGACGCCGCAGACAGGAAGGACTCTGTCGCGAGCGCCGCCTTGGTGATGCCGAGCAGCGTGCGCTTTGCGGTTGCCGGTTCGCCGCCCTCTTCGAGCGCCTTGCGGTTCTCGTCCTCATAGGTGAAGATGTCGACATATTCGCCGGGCAGCATGCTCGTCGTGCCCTGCTTCTCGATCTTGACCTTGCGGAACATCTGTCTGACGATGACCTCGGTGTGCTTGTCGTTGATCTCGACGCCGGAGCTGCGGTATGCGGACTGCACCTCTTTGATCAGGTACTCCTGCGCGCCCCTGATGCCCTTCGTCCTCAGGATGTCCTGCGGATAGATGGAGCCTTGGGTGAGCGGATGACCCGCCTCGATGACGTCGCCCGTCTGCACGGTGAGCTTTTGACCGAAGTTGATCTTGTACTCGACCGGATCGCCCTCTTTGGGAGTGACGATGACGACGCGCTTGTCGTCGGAGACGGCGACTTCGCCCGCGATCTCGGAGATGAGCGCCTGCCCCTTGGGCTTGCGCGCTTCGAACAGCTCTTCGACGCGCGGCAGACCTTGGGTGATGTCTTCGCTGACCGCGACGCCGCCGGTGTGGAACGTTCTCATCGTCAGCTGCGTGCCCGGTTCGCCGATGGACTGCGCGGCGATGATACCGACCGCTTCGCCCAACTTGACGGGGTTGCCCGACGCCATGTTCTTGCCGTAGCACTTGGCGCAGACGCCGTGCTTGGTCTGGCAGGAGAGGATGCTGCGGATGCGCACCGTCTTGACGCCCGCCTTTTCGATCTTCTTAGCGGTGTCGGTGTCGATCAGCGTGTCCGCCTTGCAGATGACCTCGCCGGTCGCCGGATCCTTGACGTCGTCCATGCAATATCTGCCGTCGATGCGGTCGCTGAGCGGTTCGAGACCCTCGATCGCCGAGACCTCCATGCCCTTGGTGTCGCCGCAATCCTGCTCGTTGACGATGATGTCCTGCGACACGTCGACGAGACGACGGGTGAGGTAGCCGGAGTCCGCGGTTTTGAGCGCGGTGTCGGCAAGACCCTTACGTCCGCCGTGCGACGAGATGAAGTACTCGAGAACGGACAGACCTTCGCGGTAGTTTGCCTTGATAGGCAGCTCGATGACCTTACCGGACGGGTCGCGGACAAGACCTCTCATGCCGCAAAGCTGCGAGATCTGCGACTTGTTACCGCGAGCTCCCGAGTTCGCCATCATCCAGATGGGGTTGAACTCGCCGAGGAAGTCGTCGCCCTTTTCGTCGAACAGCTGGCTGTCGATCCTCTCCTTCGCGTCCTGCCAGGTCTTGACCGTCTGCATATATCTGTCCTCTTCGGACAAGCGGCCTCTCTTGAACTGCTTTTCGATGAACACGATGTCCTTTTCCGCCTGCTCGACGATCGCCTTCTTGCTCTTGGGGATGTGCATATCGAAGATGGACGCGGTGACCGCACCGATCGTCGAATACTTGTAGCCCAAAGCCTTGATCTTGTCGAGGACGACGCTCGTCTCGGTCGCGCCCTTGTACTTGAAGCACGCGTCGACGATCTTGGACAGCTCCTTCTTGCCCACGCGGAAGTCGATCTCGAGATCGAGCTGCTGCTCGGGTGTGTCCCTGGGCACGAAGTGGAGATCCTGCGGGATCGCCTCGTTGAAGATGATGCGTCCGACAGTCGTCTCGAGCAGCTTGCTGTGACGCACGCCGTCGATGACCATCGTCCTGCGGATGTGGACGAGAGACTGCAATTCGACCTGCTTGAGCTGGTACGCCATGACCGCCTCTTTTTCGTCCTTGAAATATCTGCCTTCGCCCTTGCCGCCCGGCTTGACCATCGTCAGATAGTAGCTTCCGATGACCATGTCCTGGGTCGGAGAGACGATCGGCTTGCCGTCGCTGAGCTTGAGGATGTTGTTGGTCGAGAGCATCAGGAACCTCGCCTCAGCCCTCGCCTCGATCGAAAGCGGAACGTGGACCGCCATCTGGTCGCCGTCGAAGTCCGCGTTGAACGCGCTGCACACGAGCGGATGCAGCTTGATCGCCCTGCCCTCGACGAGCACCGGCTCAAACGCCTGGATGCCGAGTCTGTGCAGTGTCGGAGCACGGTTGAGCAGCACAGGATGATCCTTGATGACGTCCTCGAGGATGTCCCAAACGACGACGTCCTGCGCCCTCTCGATCACGCGCTTGGCGTTCTTGATGTTGTTGCACTTGCCCATGTCGACGAGCTTTTTCATCACAAAGGGCTTGAACAGCTCCAGCGCCATCTCCTTGGGGATGCCGCATTGATACATTTTGAGCTCCGGTCCGACGACGATGACCGAACGTCCGGAATAGTCGACGCGCTTGCCCAGCAAGTTCTGACGGAAACGTCCCTGCTTGCCTCTGAGCAACGCGGTGAGCGATTTGAGCTCTCTGTTGCCGGGACCGCTGACCGCCTTGCCGCGCCTGCCGTTCTCGATCAAGGCGTCGACAGCCTCTTGGAGCATCCTCTTCTCGTTGCGGACGATGATGTCGGGCGCGCCGAGTTCGATCAGCTTTTTGAGCCTGTTGTTGCGGTTGATGACCCTGCGATAGAGGTCGTTGAGGTCGCTGGTCGCATATCTGCCGCCGTCGAGCGGGACCATCGGACGCAGCTCGGGCGGAAGCACCGGCAGCACGTCGAGGATCATCCATTCGGGACGGGAATGACCCATGCGGAACGCCTCGATCACCTCAAGCCTCTTGACCGCCTTGAGCTTGCGCTGCCCGGCGTTGGTGGTCGCGATGATCTCTTTGAGAGCGTCCGCCTCTTTGTCGAGGTCGACCTCCATCAACAGCTCTTTGACCGCCTCGGCGCCCATGCCGACGCGGAAAGCACCGTGTCCGTATTTGTCGATCGCGTCGCGATATTCGCGCTCGTCGAGGATCTGCTTCTTGACAAAGTCCGTCTTGCCCGGGTCGATGACGATGTACTTGAGGAAGTACAGCACCTGCTCCACGTCCTTGGGGGACATGTCCAGCGCAAGGGAGATGCGCGACGGCACGCCCTTGAAGTACCAGATGTGGGAGACGGGCGAGGCGAGCTCGATGTGACCCATCCTCTCGCGTCTGACCTTGGCGCGAGTGACCTCGACGCCGCACTTGTCGCAGATGACGCCCTTGTAGCGGATGCGCTTATACTTGCCGCAATGGCACTCCCAGTCCTTGGTAGGACCGAAGATCCTCTCGCAGAACAGACCGTCTTTCTCCGGCTTCTGCGTCCTGTAGTTGATCGTCTCGGGCTTTGTGACCTCGCCGTGAGACCAAGACCTGATCTTCTCCGGAGAGGCAATGCCTATCTGTATGGAATCGAAATTGTTTACTTCAGACATCGAAACGCCTCCTTAGTTGTCGTCGGAATCGTCGCCGAAACCGAAGCCCGCGTCGTCCGCGTCGTCAAACAGATCGTTGTAGTTGAACATGCTGTCGCCGCCCAGACCGTACGGGTTGTCCTCCTCGTTGAAGTCGAACGCGTCGACCTCTTCGAGCTCCTGCTCCTTCTCGGGAACGTAATCGATGTCCTCGTCCACGTTCTCGCGCAAACCTATCTCTTCCCTGTTCTCGTTGAGCACCTTGACGTCGAGACCGAGCGCCTGGAACTCCTTGATCAAGACCTTGAACGATTCCGGCGTGCCGGGTTCGGTGATCGGAGCGCCCTTGACGATGCTCTCGTACGTCTTGACCCTGCCGACGACGTCGTCCGACTTGACGGTGAGGATCTCTTGCAGCACATGCGACGCACCGTACGCTTCGAGCGCCCAAACTTCCATTTCGCCGAAACGCTGTCCGCCGAACTGCGCCTTGCCGCCGAGCGGCTGCTGAGTGACCAAGCTGTACGGACCGGTCGAACGCGCGTGGATCTTGTCGTCGACGAGGTGGATGAGCTTGAGCATGTACATGTAGCCGACCGTGACCGGGTTTTCGAACTTCTCGCCCGTTCTGCCGTCGAAAAGCTCCATCTTGCCGCTTGCCGGCAGATCGTTCTGCGCGAACAGCTCCTTGATGTCCGCCTCTTTCGCACCGTCGAAGACGGGGGTCGAGATCTTCCAATCGAGCATCTTGGCGACAAAGCCCAAGTGCACTTCAAGGACCTGTCCGATGTTCATACGCGAAGGCACGCCCATCGGGTTGAGCACGATCTGGAGCGGAGTGCCGTCCGCCATGAACGGCATATCTTCCTTGGGAAGCACGCGCGAGACGACGCCCTTGTTGCCGTGACGTCCCGCCATCTTGTCGCCGACGCCCAGCTTGCGCTTTTGAGCGACGTAGACGCGGATGAGTTTGGTCACGCCCGGGGGCAGTTCGTCCTTGTTCTCGCGGGTGAACACCTTGACGTCGACGACGATGCCGCTCTGTCCGTGCGGCACGCGCAAAGACGTGTCTCTGACCTCTCTCGCCCTCTCGCCGAAGATCGCCCTCAAAAGCCTCTCTTCGGGGGTGAGCTCGGTCTCACCCTTGGGGGTGACCCTGCCGACGAGGATGTCGCCGCTGTGGACTTCGGCGCCGATCATGACGATGCCGTCTTCGTCCAGATATTTGAGCGCGTCGTCGCCGAGGTTGGGGATGTCGCGCGTGATCTGCTCTTCGCCGAGACGGGTGTCGCGGCTCTCCACTTCATACTCCTCGATGTGGATGGAGGTGAACACGTCGTCCTTGACCAAGTCTTCGCTGATCAGGATGGCGTCTTCGTAGTTGTAGCCCTCCCAGGACATGTAGCCGATCAGGATGTTGCGGCCGAGCGAAAGCTCTCCGTTGTCGGTCGCGGGACCGTCGGCGAGCACCATGCCCTTGATGACCTTCTGCCCGACCGTGACGATGGGACGCTGGTTGATGCAGGTGCCGTTGTTGCTGCGCTCGAACTTTTGCAGCTTGTACACCCTCTCGCTGCCGTCGCCCTCTTCGACGACGATGCGGGTCGCGTCGACCGCCTTGACGACGCCGTCCGCCTTGGCGATCGCCATGACGCCGCTGTCATACGCGATCTTGTGCTCGATGCCGGTCGCGATGATCGGAGCCTCCGGCCTCAAAAGCGGAACTGCCTGACGCTGCATGTTGCTGCCCATCAACGCACGCGACGTGTCGTCGTTTTCGAGGAAGGGCACAAGCGACGCGGCGACGGAGACGAGCTGCTTGGGCGAAACGTCCATGTAGTCGACCGTCCTCTTGTCGACCGCCCTGATGTCCTCGCGGATACGGCAGGTGACGCGGTCGTCGGCAAAGTGACCGTCCTCGGTCAAAGGCTCGTTAGCCTGAGCGACGACGTACTTGTCCTCCTCGTCCGCCTGCAAATATTCGACGCGGTCGGAGACGATGACGTCGACGACGCTGCCGTCCTCGCCGTACACCTTGTCCACCTTGCGGTAGGGCGCCTCGATGAAACCGTACTCGTTGACGCGGGCATAGGTCGCAAGCGAGGAGATCAGACCGATGTTCTGACCTTCGGGGGTCTCGATCGGGCACAATCTGCCGTAATGCGAGTGGTTGATGTCGCGGACTTCAAAGCTCGCGCGGTCGCGGCTGAGACCGCCGGGACCGAGCGCGGACAGCTTGCGCTTGTGCGTCAGCTCCGCAATCGGGTTGTGGTGATCCATGAACTGCGACAGCTGAGAAGAACCGAAGAACTCCTTGATGACGCTGGTCACCGGCTTGATGTTGATGAAACTCTGCACCTTGTGGTCGGCGATGTCCTGAGTGATGGACATGCGCTCCTTGATCACGCGGTCGAGACGCGCCATGCCGATGCGGAACTGGTTCTGCAACAGCTCGCCGACCGCCTTGACGCGCCTGTTGGCGAGGTGGTCGATGTTGTCCGTCTCGCCCAGCCCGTGGACAAGCCCGAGGTTGTAGTTGACCGCGGCGATGATGTCGTCGATCGTGACGTGCTTGACCACGAGGTCGTCGCGGCTCGCCTTGATCGCGTCCTTGAACGCCTCGTCGGAAAGCCCCTCCGACTCCTTCTTTGCAAGAAGTTCCGCCAGCACGGGATAGTAGACCTTTTCGAGAATGCCGAGCTCCTTGGGGTCGCAGTCGACGTACGCGGCAAGATCGACGGTGTTGTTGCCGATCAGCTTGAACGTGTCGCCCTTCTTGGTGACGATGTAGGCGACGTTTACGCCCGCGTTCTGCACCGCGGCAGCCTGCTCTTCGGTGAGCACGCTTCCCTTCTCGGCAAGGATCTCGCCCGTCTGCTCGTCGACAAGATTGTCGGCAAGCACGTTGCCGGCAAGACGGGTCGCAAAGCAGAGCTTCTTGTTGACCTTGTATCTGCCGACGCGCATAAAGTCATATCTGTGCGAATCGTAGAAAGTGTTGCGGATGAGCTGATTGATGCCGTCGATGGTCGGGATCTCGCCCTGCTTCATCCTCTTGTACAACTCGATCTTCGCGTCCTCGCTGTTCTTGATCGAATCCTTCGCCATCGTGGCGACCAAGATCTCTTCGGGACCGAACAGCGCGGTCAGCTCCTCGTCGGTGCCGTAACCGAGCGCCCTCATGAACATCGTCGCGGTGATCTTGCGCGTCCTGTCCACGCTGACCCAAAGGATGTTGTTGGAATCTTGCTTGAACTCGAGCCACGCGCCTCTGGACGGCATGACAGTCGTGTCATAGCGCGGCACGCCCGCCCTGTCGATGGTGACGCCGCTGTATACGCCCGGACTGCGGACGAGCTGGCTGACGACGACTCTCTCGGCGCCGTTGATGATGAAACTTCCGTTCTCGGTCATCAACGGGAAGTCGCCCATGAACACGTCTTCCACGGTCGCCTCGCCGGTGTCGGTGTGGACCAGCCTGACTTTGACCTTGAGCGGAAGCGAGTATGTGGCGTCTCTTTCCTTACATTCCTTGACGTCGTACTTGGGCGTGCCCTCGAGAGAAAAGCCGAGGAATTGCAATTCCATTCTTCCGGCATAGTCGCGCACGGGCGAGAAGTCGTCCAAGACCTCCTGTATGCCCTCGGTGACGAATTGCCTGTAAGAATCCTTTTGCAACGCGATCAAATACGGAATGGGCAGCGTCTCCTTGATGCGGGAGAAGCAGAGCCTTTCGGTATTGCCGTACTTGACCTTGTGTATGTGTTGAGGCATTATCGACCCTCCTTGTGTGGTTTCGGCATTAAACGCGAAAACTGCCCTTACCCGACGGCTTTCCTTTTTTCTCGCCGGCGGGAAGGCGATAGTTTCGCATTATGCATATTTTCGCAATTTTAGATTATAATCAAAATGCGCAAGCAAAGTCAACCGTTTGAACGCATAATTTTTCATTTTTTTGCGTATTTATTATGCACGCGTATGCGCACCGCGCCTTTCGACGCGCCGGAGCGTGCGTCTTGCGCCCTTTTGTTGCCAAAATCGCCGCGCGGCGTTATAATGGATGTATGAAAAAGCGCACTCTCGTGTTCGACTTCGATATGACCTTGGGTTACCGCTCGCCGATGTGGACGGAGACGGTGCGGCTGCTGCTGCTCCGCCACAACGTCTTTTCGACCGACGAACAGGTGATCCCGATCACTCACGGCGACGTCTATCCGTGGCACTTCGACGGCGCGGCGCGCGCGGAGTTTTTGCGCGGCAAGACGTGGTGGCAGGCAGTCGGAGGGGCGATCGCGGACGAACTTGTTCTCCGCGGAGTATGCTCTCGCGCCGTCGCCGACGCGGTCGCGAAAGAACTGCCCGACCTCTTTTGCGATCTGCGCTTTTGGGAGCTGTTCCCCGACACGCTGCCGACGCTGACCGCTCTCAAAGACGAGGGGCACACGCTCGTGCTGCTGACCAATCACATCCCCGAGGCGCGGCGCATCTTCGAGCATTTGGGCGTGCTGCCGCTGTTCGACCGCGCGGTCATCTCGTCCGAACAGGACGTCGAAAAGCCCGATCCGCGCATCTGGGATCTCGCGCTGGACGGCTTTGAACGCGACGGCGCGGTGATGATCGGCGACAACTATTCCGCCGACATAAAAGGCGCGCTCGCTTGCGGCTTGCAGGCGATCCTCGTGCGCAAACCGAACGACGCGGACTATCCGCTCTATTCCCCCACTCTCGAGGGGATAATTCCCGTTTTGAGGCAATTATGAGACTTGACAAATTTTTGAAAGTATCGCGCATCATACGCCGCCGCACCGTCGCAAACGAGGCGTGCGACGCGTCGCGCGTCACGCTCAACGGCAGACCCGCAAAGGCGGGCGCGCAAGTCAAAGCGGGCGACATCGCCGAATTGAAGTTCGGCGACAAGACGCTCCGCTTCCGCATTTTGAGCGACGTCGCCCCGACCGGCAAGCAGGACTGCTCGGCAATGTACGAGGTGCTCCCCGATGAAGATTGACGTCATCATCCCCTGCGGCGGAAGTTCGACGCGGATGGGCGCGGACAAGTTGCTGCTGCCTCTGGACGGCGGCACGGTCATCGCGCGCTCCGCGGCGGCGTTCATGCGCCCGTATGTGCAGAAATTGATCGTCCCCTGTCCTCCGCAAAAACGCGCCGCTTACGCCGCCGCGATAGGCGAGCTTCAACTGCCCGTCGTCTTTTGCGACGGCGGCGAGACGCGCACCGCGTCGGTCCGCAACGCGCTCGCGCTGTGCGATTCGCCCTTTGTCGCGATCCACGACGGCGCGCGCCCGTTCGTCACGGGCAAACTCATCGACGACGGCGCAAGAGTGTGCGAAGAGCGCGGCAGCGCGGTCCCCTGCGTCAGCCCCTCGGACAGCGTCCGCATTGCGGACGGCGACGGCTCGCATGCGGTGGACAGAGCGACTGTGCGGCTGGTCCAGACGCCGCAATTCTTCGACCGCGAAAAATTGCTCCGCGCATACGCCCGCGCCGACGCGGACGGCTTTTCGCCGACCGACGACGCTCAGGTTTTCGAGAGATATTGCGCGCCCGTCGCCCTCTTTGACGGAGACGTGCGCAACGTCAAATTGACCGTCCCCGAGGACTTGCGCCTGCTCGCGCCGACGCGCTTCCGCGTGGGCACGGGCTGGGACATCCACGTCCTCGCCGAAGGGCGCAGGCTCATCCTCGGCGGAGTGGAGTTCGACTTCCCCAAAGGGCTTGTCGGACACTCGGACGCCGACGTGCTGACCCATGCGGTGATGGACGCGGTGCTGGGCGCGCTGGGGCGGCGCGACATCGGCTGCCTCTTCCCCGACGACGACCCCGCTTTCGAGGGCGCGGACAGCATGAAATTGCTCGCGCGCGTCGTTGAGACGATGAGGGAGGACGGCTATCGCCTGAACAATCTCTCCGCGACCGTCGTCTGCGAAAAACCCAAACTCAAAGACGCGATCCCCCGGATGGTCGCACGCTATGCCGAGGCGTTCGGGTGCGACGGCTCCGCGATCAACGTCGCCGCGACCACTTCCGAAAAGACGGGCGCGGTCGGCGAAGGCAACGCGATCGCCGCGATCGCATACGTCTCACTCGCCGCGGACAAATGACCGCGCTCCCTTGACAAGCGCGCCGGCTCGACTTATAATGGACATATGAACGGACGCAAAACTTCAACGGGAGAAAAGGTCGCCGCGGCGATACTCTACACGATCGGCTTCGCGGTCGCGGTCTTTGCGGTCATCGCGATCTTTGCGGTGTCCGGCTTCGGCGCGGTCTCGGCGATCGTCGGGCTCTGCAACGCGACGAGCCACATCGCGGCGTCTGTCGCGCTGGCGGCGTGCTGCCTGATCGCCGCGGCAATGAGCCTGTATTGCATGGTGCTGATCTTCCGCTGCGTCGTCGACCACTTCCCCGGCAAGGGCAACGACCGCCGCTGAGTGCGGTATTGTTCTAGTATCGATACTTGGTACTATAACGAGATATCATTGTATATACGCGGGCGCAAAGGCGCCCTTTTTTTGCACGCTAAACGCGTTCCGTCGACACGGGCACGCAAATTGCGCTCATCGTCCGCCCCGACCGAGGCGGCAGGACAGCTCGTACGGCGACGTGCCCGCGAGCGCCGCCTGCTCTTCAAGAGAAATCGCGGCTTTGTCGTCCCGTCCGACAACGGTGACCGCGTCCCCTTCCTTCACCTCTCCCGCGGCGGAGACGTCGCAAAAGAACACGTCCATGCACACCGCCCCTACGATGCGGCAGCGCGTTCCGCCGACGAGCACGATCCCCCTTCCCGACAGCGACAGCGGCACTCCGTCCGCATAGCCCGCCGAGACGACGGCGACGCGCATGCGGCAAGGCGCGGCAAACGCGGCGCCGTAACCTATCCCGTCGCCCCGCTCGAGAGTGCGCACGCACAGCACCCGCGCGGTCACGGCCGCGACGGGACGAAGCCCGGGCAGGTCGCCGCAGCCGTAGAGCGCGAGCCCGACCCTGACCGCGTTGCCGCAAAGCCCGACGCCGCGGCAGACCGCGCCGCTCGCCGCCGCGTGGACAAAGCGGAAGTTCATCCCGCGCGCCTTCAACCGCTCGACGGCGTCGCAAAAGACGTCGCATTGCCGCCGCGTGAACGCGTCGTCGTCGGGGCGCGCATAGTGGGTGTATATCCCCTCGACGGCGACGCCGCGGAAGGTCGCGACAAGCCCGATCGTCTTGGTGTCTGGCGCAAAGCCGAAGCGGTGCATGCCGCTGTCGACGGCGATGTGCACCGGGATCCGCCGCCCGGCTGCCGCCGCCAAGCGGTCGAGACATGCCGCCTCGGCAAGCGACGAGACGGCAAGCGACACGCCGTCAAGCAAAGCCGCGGTGCGAAGCTCGTCTTTGCTCAATACGCCAATAATCAACACGGGCAGGCAAATTTTTGCATCGAGGAGCCGCTTCGCCTCGCTTGCGGTCGCGACCGCAAACATCGCCGCCTCACCTTTGAGCGCCCTCGCGCATCGCACAAGTCCGTTGCCGTAGGCGTCCGCCTTGACGACCGCGATCACCTCTCTTCCGTCCGCCGCGCGCCCGATTGCGCGCGCGTTGTCCGCAAGCGCGGCGACGTCCGTCGCCCTCTCCGCCCTCAAATTCCTCATATGTCATATTACGCACGTCTTCGGCTCAAATTGACAAAAGCGGAGCGCCCTTTCGGGCACTCCGCTTCCTTAGGAAGAATTATCGTCTCGCCGCCCTATTCGGCGAAAAACGCGCCGTACCTCTCTGCAAGTCGCGCAAAGCTCTCCGACGAATTGCTTTCCGCCGCTATATTTTGATCGCACATCGATACAATCAACATTGCGATAAAAATTGCTTTGATTTCTTCTTTTCTTCCTCTGTTAATCATACGTCATTCCTCCTCGTCGTCATTGTATAGTTCAATGTGAAAATACTCCCACCAATGACCATATTTGTAAATGTACGGACCGTAGTGATATTGCGGTCTGTGGTCAAACAAGATGGAGATCTCATACTTCCCCTCTTCGGAGGGCCACTCTCCTTCCTTGCATTTACCATATGGACTTAGCCTATATGGATCATCGTATATTCGATAATATGTAATATGCAAGGAACCTTGGATCGTATTATCAGGCAAAACATCCTCATCCGTCAATTCCTCCCCCGTCTCTTTATCTATGACCTTTATTGTCAACATGGTTCCCTCTTCCGGGGTCTTGATCCTTTCCCCAACTATATGTAATGGTTCGCCCGTGTACGGATCAAGCAAAATGATTTCGACGGAACGTACATCTTCCTCGTCATCCACACAAGAGACAAAAGCCAACATGCTTGCCATAATCGCAAGCAAAAGCGTCATTGCCAAAATCTTCTTTTTCATAATTCCTCCTTGAAGTCCGTCAAGGGGCGAAAACAAGCAAGCAAGTCAATGTTGAAACCCTTATCATTTTGAGGTCGGACCTCTCCCTCTATATTCATTATAGCACACATTTTGCGATTTGAGCTGTCAAACATACTTTACATTGTGTAACACTTACTTTACATTTTTGATTTTTTTGTATACAAATGTGTATTATCTCAAAAAATATCCCGCCGCTTTCGCGACGGGAAAATTGTGCTTGATGCCAAACCGATTCAGATCTTGTTGCCTTGTGCGTCGAAGTGAATGCATGGAGTTGAATCGGTAATATACTCTCCTCCATCGATATTGTACTCTACCACCGCCATCCAATAGCCGTCCTTGCCGCCGGTATAAGCGGACGCGGAAATCGAATGTAACATATCGAGATCCGAGATCCTTCCCTTTGCCATCAACACCATCTCGTCCGTGTCGGTCGTATATTCGTCGGCGCGATAGAGCGACACGATGACTTGGACCTTAGACGTCCCCAACGTAAATACATTGGTAGCCGTCGCTACGACCATGCCATCACCGCTATCGTCAAGATCAACTGTGACCTTCGCATACCAGCCCAGAGGTTGCACCTCCCCGATCTCTTCGGCGTTGACTACGCCGAGTGCACCGATCGCACATGCAATGACCGCCAAGACAACAGCAATCGCCAATTTATTCTTCTTCATCTTTATTCGCCTCGCTTTTCTTGATCTTTTTGTTGTATCTCAACACGCTGATCACCGCAGCGACTACGCCGCAAGCGAACCACGCCGCTATCATCGCCACTATCGACCATTTGTCGTACGCGGTAAAGTCCGAAAGCGGTTTGACCGCCGCAGATCCTGTCCCCACTCCTCCGCTTGTCGGCGAAAACAGCTCATTCCAAGTGGTCGCAAGCAGGAAGAACAACAAAAAACCTATCGCCGCCGCCAGCATTGCGATGGCGCCGGCAGTCACGGCTTTGCGACGACGTTCGGCGCTTTGTTTTGCCGCCGCGTCGCGCTTTATGTATTCGCGCATTTCGCCGATCGCCTTGTCGACCTCTTCTCTTTGCTCCTCTGAAAGCGCCGCCGCAACTTGCGGCATGGGGGCACCTTCTTCCGCGCTTGCCGCGGCTTCGCCCGATTCGAATGCGCCGAAGACGCTCTCGTACTTCACGCCGAGCGCGCGGCAAAGATCGGACACTATGCTCGCGTCCGGGACGGACGAGCCGCTCTCCCAACGCGACACCGCCTGGCGCGACACTTGAAGTTCTCTTGCCAATTCCGCTTGGCTCATATGCGCGTCTTCGCGCAAATTCCTTATCCTCTTGCCGAGGTCTTGCTGCATGTTTTTGTCCATGGCTAAATTATACTTGATTCAATCGTTGCCGTCAACGTTTTTGCCGAAGGCAGCCGCTATGATTTTCTCTTCGCTTTTCTTGATCTTTTTGTTGTATCTCAACACGCTGATCACCGCAGCTGCCACGCCCAATGCGACAAAGAAAAATACCAAGCCTATCATCGACCAAATGTCTTGGGCAGACAACCGAGACGGAGGCGTAACGGTAACCGCCGAAGCATAAGAACCGTCTCCCGGAAAAATTTTGTCCCAAGTGGAAATAAACACGACCGTCAACACAAACAAAACGCTTGTCAATATCGTTGTCAACACTCCGGCAGTCACGGCTTTGCGGCGACGTTCGGCGCTTTGTTTTGCCGCCGCGTCGCGCTTTATGTATTCTCGCATTTCGCCGATCGCCTTGCCGACCTCTTCTCTTTGCTCCTCTGAAAGCGCCGCCGCAACTTGCGGCATTACTTTCTCGTCCGCGCTTGCCGCGGCTTCGCCCGATTCGAATGCGCCGAAGACGCTCTCGTACTTCACGCCGAGCGCGCGGCAAAGATCGGACACTATGCTCGCGTCCGGGACGGACGAGCCGCTCTCCCAACGCGACACCGCCTGGCGCGACACTTGAAGTTCTCTTGCCAATTCCGTTTGGCTCATGTGCGCGTCTTCGCGCAAGTTCCTGATCCTCTTGCCGAGGTCTTGCTGCATGTTTTTGTCCATGGCTACATTATAGTTTTAATATTTTGTCGTTGTCAACAAAAAACAAGCATGACGACGGACACGCCTCGCCTACTTCTTGTTCTTCTCCTCCTTGCGGATCCGCGCCCAACATATCAATCCTGCTGCCGCACCTATAATGGCAATGGCTAAAATTATACCCAGCAGCAAAAGCACATCGGCGCCCGTATTGATCCCGAATGCGATGGAAGAACCGCGTGTGGGATCGTTCAAGATCGCCAATTCCGGCAAGCCGAGCACCGACAAACTGAACAACACAAACAATGCCGCTGCGGCAAACATCGACCATACGGTCGCTCTTAATATCCGCTTGCGGTTGTTTTTCTTCTTCCTTTCTGCAAGCAACGCGTCCAGCCTGTTCTTGATCTCTTCGATCGACTCGAAGTTTTGCTCTTTCTGCGCTTCCTCTCCGGCGGTTAGTATGCTATCTTCCGCGCTTGCCGCGCCTTCGCCCAATTCAAATGCGCCGAAGACGCTCTCGTATTTCACGCCGAGCGCGCGGCAAAGATCGGACACTATGCTCGCGTCCGGGACTGACGAGCCGCTCTCCCAACGCGACACCGCCTGGCGCGACACTTGAAGTTCTCTTGCCAACTCCGCTTGGCTCATGTGCGCGTCTTCGCGCAATTTCCTGATCCTCTTGCCAAGGTCTTGCTGCGTATTGTTTTCCATAACAAAATTATAATTTTTTTGATCCGTCGCTGTCAACTCCTTGCGCCGCCCTTCGGACACAGATCGGGGGCGACTGCCGCCGCCCCCGAATGCCGCTTGCTCACTTATTGCGGTCGAACTCTATGTTCATGTCCTTGGCGTACCACGCCCGAATTGTCGCGCCCCTCTTGAACGGATTCTTGGGCGCGCGGAAGATCTCCGGCTTTGCGTAATTGACGTCCAAAGCGTCCAACACCTTGAAGTAGTCGTCAAGGCGCGCTTCGAACGTCTTGTAGCACCGCTTGTCGCTCTTGAGCCACGCCACTTCGGACAGCGCCGCAAGACGCGGATTCATCTGGAACTCGAGCTTGGCGGGGCTGTCGATCCACTCCGCCCAGCACTCGCCCTCGACGCCGATCACTCCGCCTACGTTGTCCTTGTTTATCCCGCCGAAATACGGCGTGAACTTGTAGGTGTTGCGCAACGGATATTGCGCATAGGGCATGTCGAAATAGAAGTGCTTGTGCTTGCTGATGATCGCCTTGCCGCCCTTGTTCAAGTGCTTGGCGACTCGCGGATCGGGCTGCGGAGTCCAATATTGGACGAGCACGTCGTTCGCGAGATTGCCGCCGTGCAAAATCTCGTTCCAGCCAATCAATTTGCGCCCCTTGGTCGCGACATACTTGCCGACCTCGTTGATGAAGTGGGTGTGCAATTGCTTGTAGTCGGTGAAGCCGTGCTCCTTCATCGCGGCGTTGCACTTGGGGCACTTCTTCCACTCTTCCATCGGCACTTCGTCGCCGCCGATGTGGAAGTATCCGAACGGGAACATCTCGACGATCTCGTCGATGACGTCGCGGATAAACTGCATCGTGCGAGGCGAGCCGACGCATGCGCTCCTGTTCCAATCCTTGATGCCCATCGACATCGGGATGGAACTGCCGAAATACCACGCGACCGGACGGTCGAGCTCGCGGCACCCCAGCCACGGATATGCCGCCATCGCCGCCGCCAAGTGCGCCGGCATATCGATCTCGGGCACGATGTCGATGCCCCTCTGTGCCGCATAGGCGACGATGTCCTTGATCTGCTCTTGCGTGTACCAGCCCACGACGGGGATGTCGTTGACCTCTCTGTTCTGCCAGCCGTTGATCTGCGACTTGTCGCGCTTGCCGCCGATCTCGGTGAGCAAAGGATACTTCTTGATCTCAACGCGCCAGCCCTGATCGTCGGTCAAATGCCAATGCAGCACGTTGAGCTTGTGCAAACACATGAGGTCGAGGACCTTTTTGATCTCCTTTTCGCCGAAGAAGTGGCGCGCCTCGTCGATCTCGAGCCCTCTCCACTCAAAGCGCGGACTGTCCTCGATGCGCGCGCACGCGACGGACGCGTTGCCGCCCTTTTTGAGCTGCGCAAGAGACGCCATGCGCAGCGTCTGCACGCCGTAGATCGCGCCTCGTCTGTCCGACGCGGCGATCTTGACGCCGTCCTCTCCTATCGTCAGCTTGTAGCCCTCGGCGGGCACCGACTTGTCGTACTCTATGACGACGGCTCTTTCTTTGCCGTCGCCGAGCTTTTTGCCGAGGTCGCCCTCGAGCTGGGCGCGTATCAAGACCTCGGCGCCTTTGAGCGCGTCCGCGACGGCGAGATTCTCGAGCGCGGCAAGCTCCAGCCTGCCCTGTTTGAGCTCGCATTGCTGCGGAAGGGGAATTATCTTGTCGATGTCCATGTTGTCACCTCTCCTTATTTCCATTGCGGCAAGTTGAGCACTCTGCCCTCGCCGTAAACTATGTTGATCTGAACGTCCTCACCCTTTGCGTTGGTGAAGTAGATCGTGCTGAGCCTGTCCTTGGTCGCCCTCAGCTCGATGTCCTTGCATCCGTAAAGGGGCGAACTTTCGTCCTTGACCTCGGAGACGAACGCATAGTCGACCCAGCCCTTTGTCTTTGCCGACGTGATCGTCATCTTGTCGGCGGTCAGGCAATCCTCGATGTAGGCGCATATCGCGTCGAGCGTATAGGGCGCGACCTCCGCCTTTGCAAGGAAGTCGTCCAGCGTGATCGTGTCGTCGATCACCCAATACTTGTTGTTGCCCTCGCCCGCCTGCGAAAGCATGCCCGTCTTGACCACGTCTTCCGCCTTCTTGTCCTCTTTGACCTGCGAGGCGGCGCCCCAATACAGGTAATCTGTCGAGGTGCTGACGACCTTGTCGACGGTGTGGTCGTACGCCGCGGCGACCGACTCGGTGCCGATCCCCTTGACGTAAAGTCTGTATTCCTCGGTCTCACCGTTCGAGAAGAAGGTCTTGTATTTGACGAAATATCCCGATTGAGCCTTGGCTTCGGCAATGGAGTCGGACAGAAGAGTCATCGCCTCGTCGGCGGTGATCGCCTGCTCGCATGCCGCAAAGCACATCGTCGAAAGTATCGCAAGCAGCGCTATCGCCGCCGTGATCGCTATCCTCTTTTTCATTGCGCGTCACCTCCGTTGTCTTTGTCTTGCGCCGAGGGCGCTCCGCCCGTCGTCGCTCCCGCCGCGAACTCCGCGTCGGCAAGCTCCTGAGCCTCGCTCTGCACCTCGTCCGCGGTCGCGCCGTCCTCGTGCTCTTCGCCGGTCATCTCGCCGCTGGACAAAATGCTCGCGTCGTGATAGCCCGTCTCTTCGTTGTGCTTGCGGGCGCGCTCTTTGAGGTCTTCGATCATGTTCGCCTGGTCCTCTTCGCTCATGTTCCAGAAGAAGATCGGCAGCGCGTGCAGCACCACGCCCACGACCGTTACGATCGCCAAAGAGGTGAACATCGGCGAGTAGATGGACGCGTCGTAAAGCACGTCGTAGTCGTTGAGCAAGCCGTAATATTCGTTGATGTACGGAATGACGTAGTTGAGCCCGAGCAGCACGAGGCTGTTGATGATCGTAAAGTTGCCCGAGAAGCCCTCCATGCGGTCGCCCGTCTTCCATTGCTGATAGTCGAGCGCGTCGCCGTTCATCGCCGGGTTGGTGATGATCTGCACCGCCGCGCCCCAATAGATCAGGTAGCACGCCGCAGTGAAAACATAGAAGTTTGTGTTGTAGAAGATCAGGATCACCGCGCCCACGATGCGGAATGCGTCCGAGATGAGCACCGCGTTGCGCTTGCCCACCTTCTTGATCATGATCGGCGCGAGCGCCATGCCGAACAGCGACGCCGTGCCCACGATGAGAGTCATAAAAGACTGTATCGTCGCGTTCTGCAACATATATATGTACGCCCAGTTCATAAACGTCGTGATCGCCGCCGCGAGCGTCGTGAACCACGTCGAAATGTTGTAGATCCAGAAATAGCGGTTGCGAACGATCTTCTTCATGCCGTCCGCGAATTTGATCTTTTGCTGATAGTCGCGCGGTACCACGACCCTCTCTTTTGTGCAGAAATAGACGATGAACGCCAAGAAGCAGCCGAGGAACGAGAACAAGGGCATCGTCACTCGATAGAAGTTGACGTCAAGCTGCCCCCTGTCGAACGCGTTGGAGATCAAAGGCAAAATGAAACCGGTGATCGTCGGAGCCATCGAATAGACGATGGACGAAAGCGAAATGATCTTCGCCCTCTCGCCCGAACTCGGCGTGATCAATTGCGCAAGCGTGTTGTACATCCCCAAATAGAATTGGAAGATGAAGTTCATCACGATGAACAAAATGCCCACCACCGCGACCTTGACCGCATAGCTCCATCCCATCGGGATGAACGCAAAAAGCGAAATCAATATCGCGCACGGCGGACCCAGCCACAACAGGTATGGCCTCGCTTTGCCTTTGCCGCCCGGCGTATTGTCTATCCAATAGCTCTTGAGCGGCTGCATGATGATCGTGACGATCGTGTTGATTGTGGAGATGATGAACAGGTCGCCCGGCGTGATCTGATAGATCGACCCGACAAGGATGCAGTTCGCGGTCATCGCGATGGTGTACGCCATCGCCGCGACGAACTGGACGCCGATGCCTCCGACGGAGTACGCTACGACTTCTTTGCTCGAAACATAGTCGCCTTCGGCAGGCGTGTTCCAATGCTGAAAGAAGCCTTTGACGGCCCCGACGGCTTTTCCGATGATGCCCATATTTTCCCTCGATAGTTTATTCTGCCCCGATGTGTTCGGCGGTCATTCCCTTGATACCCTATCTCATTATAACGGCATTCCGCCGTTTTGTAAACACTTTTTTTGTTTTTCAAACACCGGATCCGTACTTTTCCGTTCGGCGGACGAAAGCGGCGGACCGCACCGCGTTCCGCCGCCCGTTTGCGTCAATATTCGAACGGATCTTCGGGCGGCTTGACCTCGCCTTCCTGCCCGTCGCCGCCCTCTTCGCCCTCGGGAGCGTCGCCGAACACGTCCGTATTCGGGTCGTACTGCCGAGCCTCGTTCACCCTTTGCATCGTATCCTTCGCGTGCTTGTTGCGCCCGACCATCGTCAGCGCCACCGCCGCGATCACCGCCGCGATTATCAATGCCAAGCGCGTGTACACCCCCGCCTCCGCGTGCGACTGCTGCGCCGCCACGGACGCCTGCTCGGGCGCCGTCGCCAACACTTCGGCGAGCACTTCGCCGCTCTCGGGCGACAGCATCGTCGCGACCGTGTCCGCCACTCCGTTAAGGCTGTTGCGGAGCGTCTCCTCTCCGTTTTCGCCGAGCCGCGAGATCATATTCTCGTAGGTGTCGCCGCTCGTGTTGTAGATGTTCTCCTTGCCGTCGATCTCGGTGTAGAACGAGTTGGTGTCGCTGCCCCAATCGAGCGAGAGGAAGGACACAGTCGGGATCCCCTTGCTCATCGCGATCAGATTGTTGCCGACCATGCCGATGTGGGTATAGTCGTTGGGCTGACCGTCGATCATCGTCGCCGCGACCGCGTGCGTATTGCCCGGCACGGGTCTGAACGTGCCGCCGCCGACCGCGTTCGCCGCCGCATAGAACGCGTCGTTGAAGTCGGTCTCGACCTCGGCGGAATAGATGTAGTTGTACGTCCCTCCTCCCAAGCGGTTGAGATTGACGATGAGCTCCGGCGTCCCATGCTCGGTCAGCATCTCCTTGATGCCCTCGTTGCCGAATTGCGAACACCCGACAAACGCGAACGTCAAGTCGTATTGCGTCTTGCTCTCCGCCAGCCTGCCCGCGATCGCGATTGCCGCCGCTACCGAAGTCGCACTGCCGTACGTCCCCTCTCCGCCGAGCTCGGACTGCGAGACCTGTCCCGTCGTGAGGTCGACGTTCGAGGCGGTGATCCCCACGCTGTTGTCATATGCCGCGACGATCCATATCTCGCCTTTGCTCTCGCCTGCCGCCGCCTTTGTCCACACTCCGTTGAAGCCGTCTTTGAGCTTGTAGCTGTCATAAACGTCGGTGAAGCGGAATTGCTCTATGCCGCCGAGATATCCCATCGCATTCATCTTGGGAGCGACGTATTCGTTCAAAAAGATGTAGTCGTTTTGCGCATATCCGCCCGCGCCGCCTGCCGCCAAGACGTCGTAATCGCCGCCGCCCTGCGTCGTCTCCGCCTCGCTGCCCGAGGTGCGGTCGGGATGCTTTTCGCTGATCTCCCTCGTCATCGTCACGACGTCGTAAGTCGTGTCGAATTCAACCTTTTCGATCGCGAACCGAGATGTGTCGCCGCCCCTCTCGCACCCCGCGAACGCGGCGCATAAAACAACGATAACAAACACGGATACGAAAATTTTCAACATTTTCTTCTTCATGCCGCACCTCACACAAACAGCGCCGGCATGCACAGCCATACCGCAAGCGCCGAGATCATATACCATGCGTTGCCCTTGCCCGCATAGCGTATGAAGTACAGCAATTCCGCACCCATGATCGCAAACGCGATCAGCGGCTCGACGATCGACGAACACAGCGTCGCGTACGTCGGATTAAAGAGCCAGATCAGCGACAGCAGCGACTTGACAACACACAGCGCGATCATTGCGCAATCGGCGACGGTGCGGTATTGCATGACGTCGAGCTTCTTTTGGCAATAGAAACTCAGCGACCTGCTCAAATTGACAAAGATCATCCGCGCATAGACCGTGTAGAGCGCATAGCAGACCAGCCCGAGGATGAGCGCGACAAAGACGATCATCGCCTTGACGTTGCCGAGCGCGCTCAACATCGATCCGTACTCGTTGAAGTACATCAGATCGTAAAGGTCGGAGCACGTTTTCCAATTGCTCGCCGCGATCGCGACGAACGTGCAGATGCGCAGCACCCACGACCGCCACGTCGACGGCATCCGCGTGTTTTGAACGGGATTTGAAGTGTAGTAGACGTTCATTTTGCCTCTCTCTTGTTGACGGCGGACAGTTTCGCGACCGCGAGACGAAGCGCGTTGTCTTCCGAAATGACGCCGCTCTTGAATTTGTATTCCAGCTCTCGGAGATATTCCGTCTGCTCCTTGAGCTTGACCACATAGCCCGAAACACTCCTCTTCCTGTCCCTGATGATCCTGCGCGTCGTCCTGACGCTCGACTCGGTCGTCCCCAGCGCCGACGCCAGCTCTCTGTCGTCCAGCGAACTGATCGCGCAATGGAAAGTCTTGCGGAACGACGACGTCAACATCGCCAATATCTTCGCCGCCGGCTCTCCCTTTGACTTCATTCCCTCCAACATCTTCAATGCCTTGCGTATGTCCCCCTCGTCAAACGCCGACGCCAGCAAATAGCCGCGATAGTCCGCGTCCGGCGCGACCAGCGCCTCGACCGCGCTCTCCTCTATCCTGCCGCCGTCCGCGTAGTCGCACAATTTCGCGACCTCGACCGCCACCCTGCCGTAGTTGAGATTGCAATACGCCGCCAGCTTGTCTATCGCCGCACGCGAGATCGTGCACCCCCTCTTGCCCGTCTCCACGGTGATGCCGCGCTTCATCTCGCTCTCCGTCGCCGCCGTGCACTCGATCGTGATCGGATAGCCGCCCAGATCGTCGTACGCGCGCGGCGTGTCCTCGATGATCAGCACGCTGTCCGGCTCGGGCATCGCGCAATAGCTCGACAGCGCCTTCTTTTCGCCGTCCGAGAGCTGCCGCGTCCGCTTGCGCAGATATACCACGCGCTTGCCGCCGGTCAACGTCACCGTCTCGAGCGCCGCGACCGCGTCGGCTATCGACGCGTCGTCGTCAAATTCGTCATAGTTGAACTCCCTGTCCTCGGGCGGCAGCGTCGACAAGATCTTGTCGACGACGGCGCGCGCCATAAAACCGTCCCCGCCTTTGAGCAAATAGCAGGGCGCAAGACCGTCGAGCGGACGTTCGAGGAACTCGACTGCTCTCATTCAAACCTCCATTTGGCGATTTTCTTTATTTTACCACTATTTACCCCAAACGTAAAGTCGGAAGGCAATGAATTTTGCGCTCCGACGAAATATGCCTCGTCGCAGACCACCGTCTGCTCGTCCGTCGACGGCGCATACTTCTCTGCGCTGACGACAAGATCGGCTCCCGCCGCGGACGGGCACGCCCCGCTTGCCGACACCGCAACATACGTCTTGACGCCGCGAAACACCGCCGCCACCCCGCCGTCGTCAAAATATATCCCCATGTCTTCGTCGGCGACCGACTCGACCGTCGCCTTGACATATGCCGTCGGCGAAACATACGACAGCGTGCACAGCCTTCCCTCGTACGCCGTGAACAGCTTCCCGACCGCGTACATGTCGTACTCGTCCACTTCGTCGGCGGCGAGCGTGACCTTCTCGACGTTCTCCTTCGCCAAGATGTCCGTCACCTCGATCAAAAACGCATAGCTCAAGTCTCCGTCGGCGGCTATGTACGCCTGCCCGTCGTCCGTGACGAACACCGCGCCGACATAGCTTTGATCGCCGAAACAGATCACCCTTTCGGGATAGATCCACCGCGCTGCGGACTGCGCCACTACAAGCACGAAAAAGCCGACTATCAACACGGACGCCAAAATTCCCTTCGCTTGAAAGTGCACAAAACTGAACCTGGAAATGAATATGAGCAACACGAAATAGATGACGAACAAATACCATTCGAGATGAAATTCTATCGTCGCGACGCGTATGGTCGCACATGCCTGCACAAGCAATATCATCGCGGTGAAGAACAGCGACACCGCCGAAAGCACCCATCCCATATACGGTATGAACGCTATCACAAGCGCGACCAAAAAGACGGGGAACGCGAACGACACCAGCGGCACCACCATCAAATTGGCGAGCATGAACACCAGCGACGTCGCTCCGAACGTGTGCACGGTGATGGGCAGCACGCCTATGTTCGCCGAGATCGTCACCGCCAGCGCCGCAGCGAGTGCCTTGGGGCACTTGACGCGGACGAGCCCGCGCTCTATCGTCTCATTGAACAGCACTATCCCGTAGACAGCGGCGTAGCTCATCAAGAACCCCAGCGCGAACAGCGAGTACGGCGAAAAGATCAGCGTCGACGCAGCCGCAAGCGACAGCGACGACAACGCGTCGTACCTGCCTCCGACGATCTTGCCCAATTCCAAAATGACGATCATCACGATCGATCGGACTATCGACGGCGCAAACCCGCAGATCGCACCGAACCCGAACATCACCGCGACCAACAGCGGAAAACTCGCCCACATCGGCAGCCTCATCTTGCGGAACAGCGCGTTCACCGTCGCCGCCAGCATCACGACGTGAAGTCCCGACACCGCCAGCAAATGCGCGGTGCCGCTCGCCGCAAAATCGGCTTGTATGCCCTCGTTCATCACGTCCTTGTAGCCGAACAGCATCGCGTAGACAAATTCGGCGGTGTCTTCGCGCATGTTTGCGCTCAGCTTGTCCGCTACAGCGAGCCTGATCTTGTCGAACATGTCGTACTGCGTGCCCACGATCTCGAAATTCGGCTCGTCTTCGAGGGTGACTGCATAGATCTGATAGAGCTTCCCTTGCGCCAACGCGGTCGCGGTGAAGCCGTCGCCGTAGTTGGACAGCGACCCGAATGTCTCGGCGACAAAAGTGATCACGTCGCCCTCTTTGAGTTCGCCTTCGCCCGCCACCCTCAACAGCAGACTGCCCTTGCCGTCAAGTTTTACGCCATCTGCGACTATGTTGTCGACCGTCAGCCAATCCGACGCGTCGACCGACCCGTCCAGCTCGACCGCGCTGCCTGAACTTATCCTTGCGGTCACGACGATGTTCTCGCCGTAAAATGCGCGGCTCTCCAAGACCTTGACGTTCGCAAACGCGCCCACAATCCCGAGCACCGCTCCGATCGTCACGCATGCGAAAAACGTCGCCGCACCCTTTCTTTTGAGCAAAAAACATGCGACGATCGCCGCAGCCGGCACGATTGCCGTAACCGCCGAAACGATCGCCGTATCTGTCAATAAGTAAGAACATATCCCGCAAATCACTCCGAGAAGCGCCGCGGGAAAGACGCGCAGATTGAACAGCTTGAGCGCCTTCTTACCTGCCACCGAATCTCTTCTCGTACTCCTCGACGGCCTGCGAGATGACCTCGAGCGTGCGCTCGCGCCCGAACAGCTGCAACACCTTCATCGTCTTGCCTTCAAGCTGCTTGTAGACGCCGAAAAAGTGCTTGATCTCCTCGATGATGTGCGGCGGAAGATCGGACACGTCGCGAAAGACGTTCCACGTCGGCTCCTTGAACGGCACCGCGATCACCTTGATGTCCTCCGCCCCCTCGTCGATCATCAATATGTGACCGATCGGATAGCACCTGACCAACGACATCGACGAGATCTCCTCGCTGCACAACACCAATACGTCCAGCGGATCCCCGTCGTCCGCATAGGTGCGCGGAATAAAACCGTAGTTCGCCGGATAGTGCGTCGACGTGTACAAAATGCGGTCCAAAATGAGCATCCCCGTCTCTTTGTCGACCTCGTATTTGTTCTTGCACCCCTTGGGGATCTCGATCACCGAGATGAAATCTTCGGGCGTGATGCGCTCCGGAGAAATGTCGTGCCAAATGTTCATAATTCCTCCCCGCCGCCTCCTGCGGCGTCCTCTTGGATTAAATTATACTATACTTCGCCGCCGATTGCCATAGTTTTGGATATTTTTTTCGTTATTTTATTGCCAAAGCCGTTCTTTTGTGCTAATATAATAGAGCAAATCGCGCCGAAGTGGTGGAATTGGCAGACGCGCCGGACTCAAAATCCGGTGATGGCGACATCGTGCGGGTTCAAGTCCCGCCTTCGGCACCACGGCAACGCTTGCTTTGCGGCAGCGCACAAAAAAGAGAAGCAACTCGGCTTCTCTTTCTTTTTTGTCCGCTTCTCTTTTGCTCGCTTTTGCCATGACGCCGAAGGCGAGATGCCGACCGAGTGACGCTCACGCGCCTTGACATATTTTGTCAAGCCGTCCCCTTTCGGCGTTCGCTATTCCGTCGCTTCGCTCCTTACAAGTCCCGCCTTCGGCACCAAAAGCCCGAGCTGACTCGCTCGGGCTTTTTTCTGTGCCAACGCGGGACCTAGAACCCGCATAAACGACTCCGTCGTTTCCGTGCGCTGCACGCTCGCGCACCGCTCCGCAGTGTCCCCCTTTCGGCGCTCCCTGTAAGGCAAGTCCTGCCTTCGGCACCAACAACGGAAGGCTCGCCCTTATGGCAAAAATACGAGGCTGTTTTACTGCCTCATATTTTTTGCTTTTTTGCTCGCTTCCTCCCTTGTGCGAAGGCGGGATCGTCCGAAATTGTGACGCTCACGCGCCTTGACATATTTTGTCAAGCCGTCCCCTTTCGGCGTTCGCTATTCCGTCGCTTCGCTCCTTACAAGTCCCGCCTTTATTGTTTTTATTGATTGTTACTCATCGTCTGTTGACAACTTTTCGATAACATTTATAATTGAATTATCGGAGGTAAAACATATGACAACTCAAACCTTAAATCTTTCTCATCCCAACATAATTGCGTTGACAATCAACGGCTCTCTTTTCCTTATGACCGCCTCAAAAGAACTCTCTCCGTCGATGAAAGACGAAATCGAATTCATTGTGCGCTTTGCGTTCGATGAAGAAGAATCTTCTCTTCTTGAAGTATCTAATTGCGATACAATAGATGAATTGCTTGAATTATCAGCATTTGACATCGCAAAGCTGCTCGCCCGAAAAATCGAAAGCGACTTGCAAATCGGCATATCCTTTAAACCGATAGAGCTAGCGACATCAATCAACTACTAACCTTGCGGTCCTATGTAAAAGCCGCAGTGCTGCGGCTTTTACATTATGCATCAACTTTATACAATCAACTACACATGATCGTACAAGACATGAGGCTTTTCTATTTTTATAGAAAACCGCATCATTATCTCTTGACCGTCATTCTATGATTCTCTCTAAATGATAAAATTGATAGAAGAACCCTTCTAGCAACTTTACAGGGATACTATTCCCTGCCATACGTATTATCTTGTCTCTTGGAAAAAGCACCGCGCCATTCCTAACCTTAGGATTGTTTTTTACAATATTTTCATAATCCTTATCTCTAAAACCCATGAAAAGTAGGCATTCGCGCGGGGTAAGATACCTAAACCTTCCTTTACCAACTATGCCAGAATCAAAACATATATTCCCTGAGTTTGGATTCCTATCCTGCTTTGTGGTAATCGTTCTAATATATTCCTCGCTTGTCAAATTACCTTTTTCATCTAAAATTTTAGGATTTTCCATCCAAATTTTCTTTCGTGATTTCGTATCGTTAGGCGTACACGCAACTGCCTCATCCCACAACGGATCATCTTTCCCTTGCGGAATTCTAAGCAAATCTAAAATCCTCTTTTCCTTATAATATCTTGATTTTTTGTACATTTCGACTATTTGCCTAGAAGTAAGGTTTTCAAAGTATTTATTAACTACCTCTTTTCTATGTTTATCGTTGCCAATAAACACACTTAGCATCAACAAACGAGGTCTATTTTGTGGAATGCCAAAATCCTTTGCGTTCAGTTGAAAATATTTGCTTATGTAGCCCAGTTTTTCAAGTTCGTTTATCCACAAATTAAAGTTCCCGATATGTCTTGCAGACAATAATGTTGGTACATTTTCGAGCACAAGATATCGTGGCATTTCCTTGCCATTATCCTTCATTTCCGATAAAATTCTTCCAACCTGCCACAAAAGGCTCGATCTGCTTCCGGAATACTTATCTATTCCCTTATTATATCCATGAAAAGCTCCCACATTAGACAAATCTTGGCACGGAAAAGAATAGGTGAGAATGTCAGTATCATCCGGCATTTGCGCTCCTGTTACGCTGCTAATATCAACCAGATTATTTGTACGTTTGATTGCGGAAAGTATACGCTTCAGAACTTCTTCGCTGTAACAGCGCAAAGTCTGATAGTTCATAGCTTCTTTGCCATCATTACTCAAAGTATAATTTTTGAGTTTATCAAGGAGCTCCTGTTTGTTCTGTCGTTCAACTTCAGGAAGATTAAAGCAGCTTTCATGTATAGCATCATAAGCTATGAATGCGTGTATATCCCATTCACATGTTGCTTGCACATTAATTCTTATGCCGATGTTTTTTAATGCGCGGGCCTGACTGCCAATCCCGCTGAAAAGCTCTACTATATTGTATTCTTTTTTCATTTTTCTCCGCCGATCAGATAAGCACGCCAGCCTGATCCAGTTTGTTTCTTATTTTCCATATTAGTTTTGCTTGCTTTTCTGACGGCACTTTTTTACCGGCAGTAAATGCAACCGCTAAATTAAGCAGGTCTGTCTCCACAGGAGAAAGAATATGGCGTTTCATGCCCTCCTTAAGCAGATCAGTCCAATAGCTGTTCCCAAGATTATAAATTTCGACCAGCCAATTAACATCTTTTTCAAGCTTTTTTTCTTTAATCTCTCCTTGTATCCTCTCGTCCATAACTTCTTTGGATATGAGATCGTTCACAAACTGAGGATCCAATGACAAAGGCACCTCTTTATACCTTTTCCATGTTTCTTCTTTAGAACAATATTCTCTTGCCGATCCGACAGAGTTACGGATGAACTCATTAGTGGCATGGGCTACTTTTTCTATCTGGCAGCTCAATGACGGATATAAAGTCTGCTTTCTCCATATCAAATCATAATCAAGACAATAACCTTTGGGCAGATTTACGATGATTTTTGATATTGTATATGGAACGATAAACGGCTTTATATAGCTTGCCGATATATACCAGTCTGAGTTCTTCACAATTTTATCTGTAGTTTTGAATAATATAGCATAACAGATTGCAAGTTTGAAAAACTCATCATTAAAATATTCCGGTGTTTTCTGATACTGACTGTCTATGTATTCGGCAAAAAACGACATGCACTTTTCGCCACCTTTGCTCACTACGTCCGGACGAAGAAGTTCTGCGCAAGTAAAAAACTTAGCAAGATCTTCCTTTTTGATAAGCTGACTTTTGGGATATCTCCGAGCAAATGCCTCTTTTTCACTCTTACGGGTGATTTTGAATTGCTCCTGGTCATATTTTCCGCGTGAACGCTCATAATACCAGAAAGTATTGTTGACATTATCACCAGAAACAGGGGCAGGAATCTTTTTGGACAAAGCTTCAAAGACTCTGTGAAACGGATGATTAGAGAAAAAGTCGGAGTTTTTTACAGAATTCTGACTGTTTGCGTACCTGGAGATATTCTGTATCATCATATCATAATCGTCATTCTTAACAACAGTCAGTTTCATCGGAACAAAAATATTGTCCAATGGCAACTTGTCTTTAATCACAGCTGATGTAAGGGAAGCTGTAGTTTGTCCGCCGTTAATAATCTGCAGATCTTCCATTGAAGTTATAAATCTCTTATCATCAGATAAGGTAATCTTCGCAGCCGTGCATGCAATACCGTTGTTATATGCAAAAAATTTGGTCGGCTCTTTTCTTATCGTTTCACGAATGCCTTTATTTATTTTTCCTCGGTTGCTCAAAAACGCTCGGACGTTCCCTTCAAGCAACCTCGAGCCGTGGTCATAATAAATGCTATGCAAGAAATACCCGGGAACAATTGCAAGATAAGCGTCATAGTCAAGATTGCCGGACATCTCTGCCTTGATACACGGAATACCCTTTATGCCATATTTGTCGGTTTCAATCAATATAGGCTCCCTGTCTTTCCCTGATTGATACAGATCATAAAAACGCTTGATACTCCATACGTTAAGCTCAACCCTCTTATTAAGAAAGTCTTCACATTTAAGCGAGGTTATTTTATCGCTAAGGACCTTGTTAGTAACAATATACAGTTTAATCTTATCGATCGAGTCATCATTATCAAGATCGACATAATCTTTTTTCATCCTTCGAGCGATGTTCCTTCCTACCAAAAGCATTTCGTCTGTCAGGTCAAAATATTCCTGCAGTTTTTCGTCAAATGCTTCCTGAATAAAATTCAGCATTCTTGTGCGAATTGTATCAAGGTCAGTTCTTGTTAAAGTTGCATCAGCAACATCCTTGAAATCATTTGTTATCAGTACAAAAGATTTATCTGTTGCATCAAACGCATATGCATCAAAAGTCATAATTTTATTATTGCGACAACGCTTTTGAATCGGACGACTTTCTGGATCGGTTATTTCGCCCATTGCAGATAGCTTATCCAAAGCATCCGCAAAAAAGTATTCGTCAGGAGTTACGCCGTCGATTTGTGCATTAATACGCACATCCTCTAGATATTCTTTTTTGTATTCATCAAAAGTAGCGTCTGTCATAATGTCTCCTTGAATTTTTCTATAAGAGAAATTAATATTTCGTATTGTACTTTACCAATTCCATCAACAAGCTGTTCTGCTTTGATCCTTGGGAATTTGTCATTCACAAAATAGCTGTCCATGGTAATAAAGTTGTAAACATAATTATCATAAACTTCGTTATAAGCATATCCAACCTGTTTTAGCTTTTCGATAAAAATATCCCTGTCGGAATCAAGTTTGAAGGACTCCATTATTGTCCCTACAAGATTATTTAGCGAAATGCCGTGAAAACTCGGGCTCATTTTTCCATACGATAGATCACCAACTTGCCTGAATTTTCACTATCCAGCTGCTCTATTGAAGATATAAACACTGAATTCTTAAAAGAATTGATTGCCTTAATTTCGAACCAATCATCGCCATATGAAAAATCTTTATGCGTTGGTTCCGGTCCACTCCAGCCGTTCAAAGCTACAGTCGCACCGTACTTTTTGACGGCATAATCTTTCAAAAATAATAATTCACCGATCAAGCCCAGTATTTCATTTTCATTTAGCAACTTGGATGATCCATAAAACATCTTTTTCCACTGATTATACCGGTTTACAATTTCAACATAGCCATTGTTCCCGGAATAATTTTCAGTTTGACTTATTATATCCTCACAAAAACTATAGAAAAGAGAAAGATTGTCATTGGAATTAAAACAAAATAACAACGAATTATAGCTCGTAGTTCGTATTTGTTTAATTTCAAGCAATGCGTTACCAATCACTTTAATAGGTTGAAAATCACCATTATAGCGAAGAGTCGGATTTCCCTTTTCACTCTTTCCAAGATATAATTCGAGCGGGTGATTATCGGATACTCTGACATATTCCGAATTATTCCTTATTAAAGACAATTTTGCTTCAACTTCAGTTTTATTCATTGCAATCATCTCCCTCTTCGTGGTCCTTGTCAAAATAGTTAACCATCTTGTTAACCGTATAAAGAATACTTTCGCTGACAGCATTGTCCTTATGTGGGAATCCTATAGCATATCCGACAAGATAATTATATCGTCGTGTCTTTAATTCACGACGCACTTTAACATTTTCCGATTTTGAAGATGCACCGGTATACATCTCCTCATCAGACAAATTGCTATTGTCAGGATCAATAAAATATATAATTAACAGAGGATTACGCCCTTTAACCATATAATCCTGAGAACGAATGCTATCCCTTTGCGGCAGCTGTTCACTTGACAAACCATTTTTAGCATCTTCCCGACCACCTAACCTGGCACGTTGGCAACTCATTCTAATAACTGTTGTGTCTTCATCCGGTACATCATATGTTCTGAAAACCAGCGCATTATCAATGGCAAGTTCAGGGAAAACAAAGCGATTTTTACTATCTTCTTGTCCACCTATAATGAAAACATCAAAATAGTTCAATTCTTCATCCGTACGTTTCAGAAATCTTAATATTTGTTTTTGATCAAAATAACTTTCACTTGCTTTATGTACAGAGATTGACGAAATCAGCTGAACAACATCGTTTTTGGATATTTTTCTGAAATATGGATGTCTTACACTGCTATCTCTTTGCGAAAGGTCAATCTTGTGAAGAAAGTTCAATGTGAGCTCAATGTTTCTTTCAATGATATCAAGATCTCTATGAAGATGGGGCGTTTCAAAAATATTACCATAAAAAGATTTATGGTACACCATTTTTTTAGTGTTTCGGCTTTTATTTGCTGCAGTTATTCCCAAATCTATAGAATCATTACGAACACGGATACCGTACTCCTCGGGTTTTTTATTTTGTCTGCCCATTATTTCGATATCTTTCCTCAGGTCTTCTATTGATCTGCAAATATATTTATAATAATCAGCCGATTCTTTCGTAATAAAGATTTTACATAAGTCAGCATATCCTTCGCGATAGCCAAACCATCTACCCATCTGCATAAGGACATCAAAAGTTGCCGTATTGCGATAAAAATAACTGACACATAGCCCTTCCAGCGTTAAGCCACGAGACAATGCAAGTCCGCCAATCGCAATGACACGCAGCCCAGTCTCCTTATGATCATCATAATTCAGTTTCGAAGATTGCTTTGAAGAGTTAACTACAATAATCTGAATGTCTTTAATAGCCTGATAAAGACTTGCTCGAACTGCTTCCCAACTGATAACAGAACCATTGACAATAATGCCCTTATACTCTTCATCAAATGTTTTCTTTAATGAAGCTATTAACGGATTTGTCAGTGCATATGCGGCATCAAGTTTATGGGTTTGCTTTATTGCATTTTTTACACGCAAATAGTAATCATCAACGATATCTTTTATAACAAGCTGAACTTTCGTAAATCGCGTCATATTAATCAACATCGAACGGTTTGTCCTGATATTGACACTTGCGTCGCGGATGTCACGAATAGCATTCGCTATCATAAAAGTATTGATAGCATGATATAATGAGTCAAATAATTTATCACCATGCCATTCTTTTTTGTGCTTCATCGGGAAGAGTTCTTCATTGCCGTCAAGTATATGACGCACATTATTATTGGAGTTAAAGAAATATTGTCTTGAACCGCAATAATTTGACGGTGCTTTCAATGAATAAATGAAATCACGCGGGAACAAATCATCCCTAAGCATTTCATCTTCACGATCATAACTAATAAATACATTTGCAAACGGAGTAGCCGTAAAACCCACATAACTGCTTTTTGTAAACAACGAAAGAATACTACGGATATATTTGTTGATTTTTGTCGGATCATCTTCTGCTTTCTTTGTATTTATACTAGCATTATCAGCTTCATCGTCTATCAGTAGCATAGGCGCGTTGATCTTTTGATATTGTTTTGTCGTGTTTATATTCTTCAAAGAAGAATATAATTTTTTTAGCACACTTGCATTTTTCTTCACGACAAAAATCATCGGCTCACTTGGATAATTGCTGATTTTTATATTCGTATTTTGATCATCATCCGCTACAAAATCTTTGGATCTGCTGGTAAACGATTTCGGAGTTCTGTCACCACGACCAACTCCAACATCCATTGCAGATACCACATCATATCCGACAAACCCTTCTTCTGCACGGATTTGCGTCTGCTTTCTCAAACTCTCTATTGTACCGGTCAGAATAAAAATTACTCTGTATCCAGCATCTGCGGCTTTTGTTACCAAGCCCAAATAATTTGATGTCTTCCCGGATTGTACATCTCCTACTACAAGACCACGAACAGAAAACCCGTTTGCATCATTCGGATTTCCCAGATACGACATGATTTTTCTCAACGTATCTTGTTCTAACGTATAAATAACTTCTGGCGGAAAATGCTTCTGAACGGCAAGATAATTCTTATATCGTGTCCAATAATATTCTTCATCACCCTCATTCAAGAAATTTTCATACCATTTATAATCATGTTCATAATCACCAAGCAAAGCACTCCCCTCTTCCTGATAAACAGAATGAACAGATTTGATTTTTTTAATAACTAAATCTTTTTCCTCTTCTGTCAAGTCTATTTCCGGCAAAACTACGCGATACATCTCTCCTGTTTTATCTATAGACTTAACAATACTTAGTTCATCCGGAACATAAAATGGATTGCTGATTTTCATAACAGCAACATCATTGGAATACTGATTAAGATAAATATCAAATATTTCTTCACGCGTTTTCATTTATCACAATCCTTCGGATTTTATCCGCAATTATCTCATCATTGAACGGTTCATAACGTGTTAATACGGACATTACTTCTTCATCACTTTTCTGTATGATATTTTTTATCATACGAAACTGCGATACACCTTCCAAAACTATTGCTTCAAACTGTTCTTCCTCAATATTCGTTGCGTTGTTCTTATTACAAACAGCATTATATATATCATCCAATGGCAGCGTTGCAGAAATGGTATCAATAAAATTAAGTATTTTGCGCTTATTGTTATCATCAAACTCATCCAAAAAATGTCGAATGAATTCCGATTCCTTATTAACAAAAAATCTTTCTTTTTGATTTTTATCAAGAGCTTTGTTCCAAATTTTATTATCATCACGTTCTAGTGTTAACCTAACCCTTTTGGTAGTTTTCTCTTTAGATCTAAAACACACATCAGAAACTGCCTTTTTAAGATAATTCAAAATCTGACGCGGAATAGTCGCGTTTTGCTTTTTTATATCAATATCCCATATTTCATCCAACGAATTCGGAATATCTACTTTGATTCTGCCATACTTAAGCAGTTCTGCGCTGACATTCGCGGATGAAAGTCGGAACCACTTGCCGTATATAATCAAACGATCATTCCTATAGATGTAAAACCCTTGATCATTCCGCAATGCATCAATTCCACCAAGTTTATCAATATCTTTATCTGTAAGGTCTGTCATATGCGGAAGAATAAATGGCTGAACTTTAATCGTTTCACCGTCAAAAGTAATCTCGCTAACCTTTTTTGAATCAGTTTTAGGATGATCTTCTAAAAAAGGATCCAATGGTTCAAGCAAATCATTATTCACATAAATCTTCAAGGGTTTGAATCTATTCGATAAAAACCTATGAAAAACCAATCGCAAATGCTTTTCCGCATCTGCCATTTCATCAGATAAATATTCACGAATTCTGCCATTACTTTTTTTATAGGCAATGTCGAAATTCTGCCACACGACCAATGTTCCCATGGGCAAGTTGATTAAAACATCTGCCATCGGCGTTCCGGAAATTTCTGTCTCGTCCAGTTCAATACAATCCCATTTTTTATCCTTTAATACAAGATCAAGATTCCATTGAAAACCTGATATGCCACTGCCATTTTTAGATATGACTGTCAATATTCTGCATTGTGAGAGCGATGCGGACTTTAGTCCTAAGCCAAAACGTCCGAGATCTGAAGAACTGTATTCGCGGTCACTGCCATATTTCATAGCATTAAACAGCTCATTTCTAGTCATACCTCGCCCGTCATCCAATACAGAAACGAATAATTCCGAGTCATTGATCGGCACATTTATGTAAATGTTCTTCGCCCCCGCAGAAATTGAATTATCCACGATATCTGCTAATGCCGTTTTGAAAGTATATCCGATGGATCTCATCGAATTCATGAGAACACTTGGTGATGGGGTATTTTCAATCTTTACAGACATTCACTTTCTCCTTTCCGCTAAGCAGACCACTATTACTTAACCAAATTCAATCGCGTTTTACTCATGTATTACGATATCAAGTATGCTTTTTATATATTATAGCAAATCTAGTTGATAAAAGCAAGTTTTTAGAATCTTTAACGGTTGGTTCTCTTGTTGGTCTGTTGTATCATTTTAATTATCATTATGGATTGCATAGACTTTAAAAGCTGCGCTTGAAGTAGCGGCGCGCAGCCGCTTATTTTTCATTGGCGGATCGCAACATCATCAAAACATCGTGCGAAACCATTCGGCTACACACAATTTTCAAAAATTTTCCCTTTCCCTATTGACAAATCGCCCAGGGTATTGTAAACTCAAATTAGGTTTTTTAGCTGCGAAAATCGGCGGCGTTACCTTTTAGCCTGTCGTGATCCACCGATGTACGGTGTTTTGATTGCGGCAGGCCTTTTTTATTCCAAATTTTGCTGCCGATCCTTCTGCACATAACATTTCGAAGCACCTTTGCGCGCCTTTACCATATCTGCTCGGCTCAGCTCATCCTCCGGTGTTGCCTCCGTTTGCTTCGCGCCCCACAAAACAACAAGGACGTTCATCCGCTGACCGCGAAAGCGGCACAAAAGACATAAAACAGAGCCGTTTTGTCGACTCTTGATCGTCATCCCCTTATCTGTGCCGCTTATGGCATGATCTAATCGTGTCATTGGTCGGAATTTGTCGAAAATGTTCTATTTATTGTCCGTTTTGTGATTACTTTGGTTTGTTTTGTCGGTTTTTGTGATTTTGTGTGTGCGAATCGTTGACAGCTTATTTGCGTTTGTGATATAAATTGATTATCAAACTTAAGGAGCGTTTATGTTTACCGTTGCTATCGTCGCTTCCGATCCCTCGGACAAAGCCTCTGCCGCAGAGTTCGCCTCTTCCTCTTTGAATGCCGCCGTCGTCTTCCGCGATTCCGTTGCGGCTGCGCTGGAACACAGCCCCCTCTTTGACTGCATCATCGCGTGCGAAGACTCCTTCCGCGACGCCCTCAAAGACCGCTCCCTCTTCCTTCGCCTGTCCGGCACTACGGTGCTCTGTCTCTCAGACAAATTGTTCTTCAAGATAGACCTTTCCCAAAAATGCTCCTCTCGCTCCGAGGCGAGAGCAAGTGTCTTGCTCTCCTCTCTCATGGCGAAGTGCGGCTTCCGCCGCGGCACTCTCGGCTGCAGCTACATCCGAGACGCCGTCCTGATGTGCCTCTTCCTCGACGATCCCCGCCATAAATTGTCCAAAGACATCTATCCGAAGATCGCGCAAAAACACAACGTCCGTCCCGACAATGTCGAGCGCTCCATACGCAACGCCATCCGCGCAGCCGACTCCGACCCCATATCTCACGAACACATGCGCGCTTTGATCGGCAATGTCCGCCCATCCAACTCCGAAGTCATCTCCGCCCTCACCCAAAAATTGAGCGAAGAATTCTTCCGCGACAGTCCGCGCGACTGACCGTAGACAAGGCCTTGTTTCAATCCTTCACTCAGATGGAGCGAACCACCTCGCCGAACATTTCCGCATTGCGGTCGATGATTTCAACTCACTCGCCCCGTGTGGGGCGAACCGAGTGGAAACCGGCATCGAGAAGATCTTTTAGTATCCATACGAAATTACATCGCTCTAAAACACGGAGGTTTACGGTTCACGCAGCACTCTTCGTTTAGTATCCATACGAAATTACATCGCTCTAAAACGCATCATAACCTTCATCAGATGATGTTATTGTTTAGTATCCATACGAAATTACATCGCTCTAAAACTGGTCTGACTCGACGAACCTCGACGCGTTGGTTTAGTATCCATACGAAATTACATCGCTCTAAAACACGTTCGCCCCTGTCACGTCTTCGGGAATTGTTTAGTATCCATACGAAATTACATCGCTCTAAAACCACGCTATTCGTTTGTAGTGAACGCTGGTCGTTTAGTACCCATACGAAATTACATCGCTCTAAAACCACGCTATTCGTTTGTAGTGAACGCTGGTCGTTTAGTACCCATACGAAATTACATCGCTCTAAAACTGGGATGACATGGATGAGCTGACCATTCCTGTTTAGTATCCATACGAAATTACATCGCTCTAAAACTGCCGTGGTATTTTATGCCGCCATGGCTCGGTTTAGTATCCATACGAAATTACATCGCTCTAAAACATGATCTACTTGATGTTATAGGGCACGACTGTTTAGTATCCATACGAAATTACATCGCTCTAAAACATGTCCGATATAATCGCGTCGCGGTCGGGTGTTTAGTATCCATACGAAATTACATCGCTCTAAAACTAATATAATTTTATATTTTGCTTTCTCCCAGTTTAGTATCCATACGAAATTACATCGCTCTAAAACGGCTGGTTTAATGGTGACTCTTTGCTTGCGGTTTAGTATCCATACGAAATTACATCGCTCTAAAACTTGATGTTGTAGTCAAAATAGGTCGTTTTCGTTTAGTATCCATACAAAATTACATCGCTCTAAAACTGCATAGCTCGCAAAACTTTCAAATTTCTTGTTTAGTATCCATACGAAATTACATCGCTCTAAAACTTTACGGGGGCGGGCGTCCGCGCTAACATCGTTTAGTATCCATACGAAATTACATCGCTCTAAAACAAGTGTCCAGCTCTATCCATTCGCCGTCTTGTTTAGTATCCATACGAAATTACATCGCTCTAAAACTGCGTTGCAATGCGGGCGTGAAAAACGCTAGTTTAGTATCCATACGAAAGTACATCGCTCTAAAACTCGACCGCGAACGGATGGACGCAGACGACCGTTTAGTATCCATACGAAATTACATCGCTCTAAAACGTTCGCGTCCACGCAACACGGCTTTTTCCCGTTTAGTATCCATACGAAATTACATCGCTCTAAAACGCAACGAATATGATAACCGCCGCGACTTCGGTTTAGTATCCATACGAAATTACATCGCTCTAAAACTAAATATCTTTCGTTTCGGTCGATTTCGACGTTTAGTATCCATACGAAATTACATCGCTCTAAAACACAGCAGACGAACTTCGTGCTCGTCGCGAGGTTTAGTATCCATACGAAATTACATCGCTCTAAAACGGTTTTGTTCAATACGTTCTTGCTTTGGTTGTTTAGTATCCATACGAAATTACATCGCTCTAAAACCGGCTTGGTGACGTTGATCCAATACTTCAGGTTTAGTATCCATACGAAATTACATCGCTCTAAAACTAATGCATTGTCTGCTTACTTTTGCGAATTGTTTAGTATCCATACGAAATTACATCGCTCTAAAACTCGAGGAACGAACGACATGATAAATTGCATGTTTAGTATCCATACGAAATTACATCGCTCTAAAACTATGGTTGGCGGTATCACCGGCATAGCTGAGTTTAGTATCCATACGAAATTACATCGCTCTAAAACTCTATAGCTCTTACTAATTCTTTTATAGATGTTTAGTATCCATACGAAATTACATCGCTCTAAAACCTCGTGGTTGGGGTTTGTGAGGTGTTAATGGGTTTAGTATCCATACGAAATTACATCGCTCTAAAACTACATCAAAGTAAGATCAATAATATAAAAGTTTAGTATCCATACGAAATTACATCGCTCTAAAACGCAGCAGGATCGAACTCATCGTTCGTATAGGTTTAGTATCCATACGAAATTACATCGCTCTAAAACCGATAGTCTTTTTGAATATCGGGATGTACTGGTTTAGTATCCATACGAAATTACATCGCTCTAAAACGTTATCGCTTACCTCATATGTGGAAGAGTGTTTAGTATCCATACGAAATTACATCGCTCTAAAACCTCAAATCGAGGCGCGAGCGTCAGGCTCGTTATTCCCGGCAATTCCGCATGGATCGTCTTCAAAGAATTTGGTCCGAAAAATCTTTGTCGACAATTATCTTTTTCTCGGCATACAGCTTCTCTTGTCTGTGTGCGCTCTCCACCATGATCAGACCTATGCGATGGCGCAGCGCATTGCGATATACGGACTCGAGCGATAAGTCGTCCATATAAGCTTTTGCTTGGATCAATACCAACACTTTGCACAATTTGAGTTCCGAACACAAGGTAATGAATTGCTCTATCTTGCATGCGACGCTGTCTGTTGCGCAAAACGGCGTCAATCCGAACATTGCACAGACATCTTTCACTTCAACTGTGGGCGATGTTTCCAAGTCGACATCGAGACATTGCAAAGTCTCGAGAAAGTATTGTCTGAGCCGAGATATTGAGTTGTCAAGGTTCATCTTCTCTTCCGGATCGGAAAAGACGGAGTTGTCAATATGTTTGTACAATTTACCGAGCAACGTCTTGCCGGAAAGCGAAAGTTCCAACAGGTCGCTCACACAACAAATCGCGTTCGCAGTAAGCATTTTGTCACCGTCCTCAATCGCCACTTCTCTTGCGGGGAATGTCGGATCGGTCAAGTCGAGCAGAACGTTGTTGAAGATCTCGGGACGCATCAGCTCCAAAACGGCTACGTTTTCAAGCAAATCTATCTCCGCATACTCACAATTGTACGCCCTCAATATCATACTATCACCAACTTACTGTCGCTGTCCAGCACATTGGAAGAAAATTCTCCAAGGCAGATGTCCATCATTCCGAATTGCTTTTCGGTCACGGTCAAGATCATTATGCTTCCCTTCTTGGGCATATATTTCTTGACTCGATTTTTGAGCAGTTCGACGGCTGTCGCATTGAGCGCCAACTTGCAATATACAGATTCTTGCAACATCAAAAAACCGTCGTCGAGCAAGTCCTTGCGAAACTTGGCGGCGCTTTTGCGCTCCGAGTGCGTTTCCCTCGGCAAATCGAAAAACAGCAATACCCTCATATATCTGTATACACTCATTCGAATTTATACAAAAGCAATTCGTCGCTTCTGCTCCTGTCGAGACTGTCCGTAATATTCTTAACATAGACGCCTATCGCGTCATGCAATGAATATTCTCTGTCCAACTTGACCCTCTTGTTGAGTAAGCCGACCAGCTCAAACTTGTAATTCTTGTCAAACTCGCGTTTGCCTTGCAGATAGACATACTCGTCCACGATCACGCGCAACGGTTCGATCAGATCACACGAGAAGTTAAATTCATTGAATTCGTTGCAATGATTTATTCCTATCTGTGTCGATCTTCCACATGCTACGACCGCCCTGTTTATATCCGACAATACGATGCTGTATCCATAGTTGAGCGCAGCGTTGACGGCACATTCTTTCTCGCGTGTGAAGTCTTTCCCGAACAATGTATTGAAATATACCTTTGCCGCATGACCTTCTCGATTGCCTGCGTCGTCCAACTCTATCTCGGCGACATATTCGTCGAGTAGCTCTGCCCTATCGTCAAAGCCGTACTTGCGCAACATCGCCGCTTGATTTACAATCTTTTGCACAATAATCATCGTGTTGATTGCGCTTGCGACAGAAGCGTCCCATGCGGCTTGCGTCTTCAACTTTTTGGAGCAATTGAAGCACCCGTAATAACCTACCAATTCTCCATACGGATTGCGCTTTTCGTCGCAAAAGACGACCTTGATCTTTTGCCTGTTCAATTCGCACAACGCGACCCCTGTGATATTCACGGCGGGGCAGGCAATCATCAAATAGTACACTTCGGACAGATGGATCTTTTTCACTTCTTCCGAGCGCAATATCAAATAATTGCCGCCCACGCTGATCTTGCACGGCGAATCTACGATCACGCCACGCCAGCCCAACTCACTCTCCTTTGCGCACTCGTTCGCGCAAGCCTGTGATCGAGCGATCGATCCAAGTGACTTCGTCGGGCAAGATCACTTTTCCATCCATCCTTCCATATGTTCCGCCGCCATACTTCTTTTCTAGATCGATTCTTCCCGCTCCTGTTTGAGTAACCGTCAACATGTCTTTGATCAATTTGCGCTTTTCTTCCCATGTCATATGTTCAAGATGCTCACCGGCTATATTGCGCAGCACTGTCGCAAATCTAGCGTATTCCGGGAAAAACTTATCGATTTTAGCGCAATAGTAGTCGATGAACTCGCGCGTTTTCCTGTCAATAAGTTCTCTGTCTTTAACCGATACGTTTTGCGTTTGCTTGTCGCACAACCAAAGCAGTCTCTCGTAACACGAAGCAATTATAAGCTGCGTAGCATTCTGCAATTCGCTATCGCCGGCAATGTAACATCTTTGGCCGTTATACTTGACCATCTGATACTTGTATACAGGGAACAAAATTCTTGCCCCTTTACCGCAATTTGCCTTAACGTATTCATCCGCATTTCCACTGCATTCAACAATGACCGGAATTCCAACCAAGCGATATCGTTTATACTTCTTGCCTTTACCCTCTCCGCAATCCACAGCAACGTAATACGCGTCGTTTTCATTCGTGTACCCGCCGTATATTTCGGGCGGCATCGGTTTTCCGTTGCGATATTTTTGCGGAATCAAATTCTTTTTCCCCGCTCGCGGACCATACAATGTTTGCTTGTAAAATGCCGATTTTGCCTTCCTCTTAAGTTTTTTGACAACAATGCAATCATTGGACGCCATTGTCTTGAATACATTGATGCGGAACGGCTCGTCCCAAACGACCTCGCCGTCTTGATTGATGTTTTGGTGCCTCTCAAACAATCCGAGCACAATGCCGTTCTTCGCCTTTTCGACGTCTTGGCCTCTTTGCCTATCCACATCTTTCCTATCGACAAGGTACATTTTGCAAATGCTTCCCCATGTCGGGCACCCCTTATCTTTGAACTGCCCCATGACTGCGGTCAAATAGGCGTCCTTTGCGTGGTGCATATCGTTCAAAGAACGGATCTTGTAAAAGCCCGCTTTGCCTTCTTCGGCATATTTCATTCGCATTGCATGATTGAGCGACTGTCTTATGCCGCCGATTCGGGCGTTGGGGAATCTCTTTTCGAGCAACTCTCTGACAAGACGGATCGTATAGCTTGTGTCGACCAATTGACGGTTGACAAAGCCTTTGAGATCATCTTCCTCGTAACGCGTCTTTTGAAGCGCGTAGAATTTCTTGCTGCCGATAAAATGTTTTTTGTACAAGAAATCCCAGAACGGCAACATCTTTTTTACCACATCGGGATCCATGCCGAGCCTGTCGCCCTTTGTTTGATTTGCCGTGGTAATGACAAGCACCTTGTTGCTCAAACTGTCGTTTGCGACGACGGAACGCGGCACGATATGGTCGATCTGACAATTGCCCAATTCATCGAATGATATAGGTTGCCCCGTGTACATGCATTTGCCCAATTGCTGCAGCCACAAGAAAAATTTGTCATCGTCGAGCCTATCTCTCTTGTCCAAAACCTTCAACTTCTCTTCACAATCCTTGTTGAAATAGGCGTCTTTTTTGATAGACTTATACAGCTCGAGCAATGCTTGCACTCGCGATTTTGTCGCTTTTTTGTCCTTCTCTTCAAATGTCGTCTCGAGATAGATCGCATCGGGATCGTCACCTGCGATCTCGCATATCTCGTCAACGACGCGCAATGCGTTCCAAACACTCTGTTTGACGATCGGCGAGCAACGCAAATCTTTGACGTCGTCATATGCGAACTGCTCGATAACCTCACCGTCGTCGCCGTTAAATTCTTCGGCAAACCCAAGCTCCTTGTCAAACCTTACCTCGTTGAAATTCATGTTGGTGTCGAACATCGTTTCGAGCACGCTCTTGCCGTCGTTTCCGCGCACCTCGATCAAAGCCTTGCGCGAATACGACCCCCAGCCGCTGTAACGCAAACCCGAAAGTTTATTGACCTGCTCTTCGGTGTAGATCCCTTGCGCTTCGAGACGCCTTGTTCGCACCTTTTTGTCTTCGAAAATGGTCAAAATGCGAATGCTCTCTTCATATGCATCAAGGTTGCTTTTGTCAAAATCCTCTTTGAGCTTAGATTTGAAGTCGCAAAGCGCGGTCATCGTTGCCGTCAACCTCTCTTCCGCCATCCCGGTGATCGCCTCTTCTTCGATCGGCTCATTGTACTTGCGCCGAAGGAATACGGCGATGTCCTTCTTGCTCACCTTGCGCTTTTTGCAACACAGAGTCAAGAACATCTCTTTTTTCCACTCGACCGGCAAGGGCTCCCTATCTCTCAATTTCACCTTATTGAGCTCGTTGAGCACAGTGAATGCCTGATAGATGATAGAGTTGCGCGGCAACGCGTCCTCTTGAGGAAAGATCGAACACTTCGAAGTCATCCTTGTGATAAACTTTTCAGCCAATGCGCCCATGTCGACCTTTTCTTCAAAGTTCCACGGCGTCACAACTCCGTCGATTTTTTGCTCGCACCATCCGAACTTGTCCCCTTTGAGCGGTCCGACATAGTACGGGCGACGGAACGTCAACAACGATACGATCTTGCTTTTCTCCTGCGCAAGCAACGGATAGTGCCCGCTCTGCTTGTCGATGATCGCCGCAAGCTCTTTTTCGTTGAATTGATACGGTATATACGAATTCGCGGTAGAATTGATAAGCGGCAAAAAGTCTTCCTTTTCGATCTCCTCCAAGCAATATGCCTTCTCTTCGCTGTCAGGCATCTCTTCGAGCAATTTTTCGACTTGCTTGCAAAAATCTTCGGCGCTCACCCTGTCCTTGAACCACCCCTTGCTCTTGTCGCCGATATAACGCACATAATTGACGTCTTTTGCCTCGTTGAAAAACGCCTTGTATTGCTCTTTTGTCATATTGGCTGCAAATACATTTTTGAGCGCCCTGAGATCTTTGCCGTGCTTCTCCCAACGATCGATCATCGCCTCGCTGATCGTCCTCTTTCCTCTCAGGATAACATCATACATGACCGCCGTATAGACCTCTTTGAGCTTATAGAACAACTCTTGCTTGTCTTCGAGCGCATCGACATATCCTTCCTCTTTTTCTGCGTAATCGGACGAGGCAAAACTAAATTTGAGCGTTTTGCCGCCGTCTCCGACGATCACGTCGTCATTTCTCTCACCAGCATCGGCAATCGCGTCTGCAACGTCAGACAGTCCTACGGTATATCCGAGCATCGCTCCAAACGCTACCTTTGCATACTTCTTGTATCCGCTATCGGAAAACAGCGAGACTGCTTCGTCAAGGCGTACCGCTCTAGGCTTTGATTTGTCTTTGAGGATCTGAGCAAGCCGATCGACTTTGCCTATGTAATGCATATCTGCGTCGTTGTTCACAAGCTCTTCAAAGAACTTATTCAACGCTTCTTGCAAATTGGCTCCGCCGGCGTCTATGCTTTGTCCTTCATCCAAAAAGTGCCCTCTGTATTTGACAATGTGATGGATTGCAAGGTAAATCAACCGCGGATCCGCCTTTTCGCTTGACGTCATCAACTCTTTGCGCAAATGATATATCGTAGGATATTTCTCAAAATAATCCTTATCGGTGAAGTCTCCGTCAAACAAATTGTATCTGTTTGAACGGAAGAACTCCCCCTCTCCGCGCACGAACGCGCTGTCTTTTAGTCTTGCCAAAAAACCGGGGGCGTCTTCGACAAGCATCGGCTCCAGCAACATCTGCAACAAGCGGATCCGCTCCCTTCTCCGCTCGAATCTGCGACGCGCGCTGCGGAAAAGTCTTCTCGCCTTCGCCGTTTGCGCGTTCTCAAACAGAACGGAACCCCACGCATGTTTGCCGTTCAATTTGAGCAGCTTGTACTCGCCGTCGATGACGGCATAACCGACCGAACCCGTTCCAAGATCAAGTCCGATCGTAAATGGTTTGTGAAATTTTGTCATAAAAGTCTTGACAGCCTCCTTATCTTGTGTTATTTTATAGATGTAGCATCCATACGAAATTACATCGTCAAGTTAAAATAAATTTGCTACACTAACCGCCCTTCGGGGCTGTCGCCCACGGGGCGACTTTTTTATTTTGATCTTTTGACGAACATTTTGCCAATTACCCTATCAACCTAACTTCATGTTTTATTATATCATAAAAGTTTAGACGCGAAAAGAGATTCCCCCAAAAAATTTTTCAATAGACGGCTTATGCCCCGCACGCGGTACAAACCCTGCCTTTTCGAGGTCTGTTTTGGCAGTATTATAAACATCGATTATTGCAATCTTCTTCGATAACGCCCCTGCGATCCGTTGTTCGCCGCCGCCCTCAACCCTTTTTGCCGTCGTCCGCGAGCGCGGCGATCAGGTGTTCGACGGCTCGTTTTTGTCTTGCAGTCAATTGCGAAAACGCCTGCAACAAGAGCTGCTCGTCTTCGGAGAGGTCGCGGAAATAGGGCACGAGCCTGATCTGTTCGTCGACGAGCCCGAGCAAAAAGTCGGCGGAGGTATCGAAGACGCGCGCAAGCGCAACGACCGCTTCGCCCGACGGGGTGCGCGTACCGCTCTCCCATTGCGAGACCGTCGCCTGCGACACGCCGACGCGCTCGGCAAGCTGCGCCTGCGTCAAGCCGTCCTCCTCACGCAGAGCCATGATCCTGTTTCCTATCTTCAACAACTCGTCCATGGCGACATTATAACATCCGTCAAGCGTCGGTTGCAAATAATTTTGATATATTTTTATTACAAAAATAATATACAGGTCAAAATTCGTTGAATTTGCTCGATTTGGGGCGTCTGTTTTCTTTTTCGAAGGCGGCTTTTGCAATAAAATGTTAATCGAAAGCAAAAAGGAGGCATTTTATGCAAAACATCAAACTTCTGATCGTCGACGACGAGCAAGATGTCCGACAAAAACTCGCCGATTCGTTTTCGGCGATCGATGACTTCGAGGTCGTCGCGTGCGCGAAGGACGGGCTTGACGCGATCGCCAAAGCGGAGACGCTGCTCCCCGACGCGATAGTGCTCGATTTGGTCATGCCCTATCTTGACGGATTCGGCGTGCTTGCCAATCTCGACTTTACCAAATTCAAGAAGAGACCGGCGATAGTCGTCGCGTCGAACTTGCGCGGCGAGCTGTTTCTCAACAAGGCGTTTTCGGCGGGCGCGGACTATTATATGTTGAAGCCGGTCGACGCGCCGGCGCTTGCGCAGGTATTGCGCGAACTGTGCCGCCCCAACACCGTCAAGGCGGCGATGCCGGAAACCGCGGCGGAGCTGACGTCGCGGCGGAACAAGCGGACGCTTGACGAAAAACTTGCCAACATCTTCATTTCCGTGGGGATCCCGGCGCACATAAAGGGCTATCAATTTTTGCGCGAGAGCATAAAACTTGCCATCCGCGACCCCGAGCTGGTCAACGGCATAACCAAAAAACTTTACCCGTCCGTCGCGGAAGTTTTTCACACTTCTCCGTCAAAGGTGGAGCGGGCGATCAGGCACGCGATCGAGGTCGCGTGGAACAGGGGCAAGATCGAGAACATCAACAACGTCTTCGGCATCAAGATCTATTCCGCCAACGACAAACCGACCAACGGCGAGTTCATCGCGCTCTTGGCAGACAAGATGATGATGGAGTGCGTTTGACAAGACTTTTTCCTTCTCTCTCATATGCTCGAAAGGCGGGCGAAAGCTCTCTCCTTCGTCCGCCTTTTCGAGCGATTATCGACACGGGCACCAAAATTTTACTGCTGTTTTCTTCCCGACATCTTTCGCATCGTCTTGACGGGATGAAGCAGCATATGCGGCAAATTCGCGAGCATCACCGCCTTCATCTTGCATCGCATTGCGGGAGAATAGCAGCTGTGTTTGCACTTACCGCACGCCGGTTTGCCGTCGCCGTACGGGCAGCGCATCCTGTGCGCCGCGACATACTCAAGCGTCGCCCGACACTCGGGGCAAAGCCCGTCTTTCACCTTGTGCTTTTTGCGACAATAGCGCGCGATCATCTCGCGCGAGCGCGCTATGTCCTCTTCAGCTTTTGTCATATCAAGCGACCAATTTCGCCTGCGTCAAATCGAGCTTGATCCCAAAGTTGGTGTCGCGCTTCATCACCATGCTCACAAACAGCCTGACCGCGATCTCTCCGTCCAAGGCGCCCCGCGAAACTTCGAATTCGTACCCGTCGTAACCGAACTCATTCACCGATGCGCCGGTGATCTCGACTTCATCTTCGACCAACCTCACATTGTCCATCACGGACGGATCGACGACAAAGATCGCCAATTTGAAGCCGTCCTCGCTCTTGGTGACCTTGACCGTCGACACGCAATACTTCTCCACCATCGACTTGCCCATGACCGACTCGGAGATCACCTCGTAGGGCACGAGATACTCCCCTCTTTCGTAGTCGTCGATGTCATAGATCTCGTTCAATTTTCTGCCGTCGACGGAATAGCCCTCGGGCGGTTCGATCGTGTCGTCGACGCACGCCGCCATCGCGAACACGCAGCTCAACACGACGATCACCGCGATCGTGGCGCTCAACAATTTTTTCATAGCGATATCCTCCTTTGTTGACTATGACAATTATAGTGGATATCGTGCGCCGCCCCATAGAGTTAGCCATTGCTAACTCAAAAACATTTTCTCTCGATTGGCTTTGGCTGCAAAAGGCGACTTTTCCTTGCGTTAGTCTTTGCTTTGGGGTATAATATAGGCGTCGGGAACATATATTTTCCCGAACAAATCATCGAGGTGCAACATGACCGAAAAAATCACTATGATGCAGCAGGAGATCTTCTCCGAGCCCGAGGCGCTCAAGCGCACCGCCAAGGCGTGCCGCGCAATGCAAGGCAAGATCCGCGAGGAGTTCGCGAAGCGCAATATCACCAAGATCATCACGATGTCGAGAGGTTCGTCCGACAATGCGTCGACGGTCTTCTCGTTCGTTTGCCCGCTCTATTCGGGCAAACTTGTGGGCAAATATCATCCGTCTTTGACGACGGTCTACGGCGCGGACGTCGACCTGTCCTCGACCTGCATGGTCATCGTCAGCCAAAGCGGCATGTCCAAGGACACCGTCGCAGTCATGGAGGACGCTAAGGCGCGCGGCGCGTTGACGATCGGCGTCACCAACGACGAGAACAGCACCGTCGCCAAGGGCTGCGACATCCACCTCTTCCTCGACGTCGACGAAGAGAAGTCGGTCGCAGCGACCAAGACCTACATCGCCGAGATCATCGCGCTCTATCTGTTGACCGAGTGCGTCGGCAAAGAGGTCGACATGTGCGTCGACAAGATCATCGCCAAGATCCCGTCCGTGCTGGCTCTCAACGACGACATCGCCGCCGTCGCGAAGGAATTGCACGAGCGCAACAACTTCATCATCCTCTCGCGCGGCACGATGCTGGGTTCGGGCGACGAGTGCTCGCTCAAATTGACCGAGTGCTGCTACATCTTCAACCGCTCCTACTCTGCCGCCAACTTCATGCACGGACCGCTGTCCCTGCTCGCCGAGGGCGCCAACGTCATCATGTTCGCTCCGGACGGCAAGTTCAACGACGAGTTCATCTCGATGGCAAAGCGCATCCGCGAAGCCGGGGCGGATCTGACCGCGTTCACCGACATTCCCGAGATTGAGGGGCTTGCCAATCGCTCGATCAAGATGCCGCACGGTTGCGACAAGTGCGCGCCCGTCCTCTACGGCGTCGCCGCGTCGCTGCTCGCACTCAACATCGGCAAGGCAAAAGGGCTCAACGTCGACGCGCCGCGCAATCTCAAGAAGGTGACGGTGACGCTGTAACTTTCGCTCCGCTCTTTGAGGGGCAACCCAAAAATTAACGCTTCGAATCGCAACGGCGGTGATTGCAAATGCAATCGCCGCCGTTTCTCATACTCGCTATTTTTGGTTTTCCCGGGGTACTCCCCTTCCCACGCGGCACGCTCGCTCACCGCTCACGACCGCGCAAAGGGCGCCTTGCCAAAAGCGCGGTTTTGGCGCGGCGCGTTATCAAGTCGCGCGAGAAGCGCGGTTTCGCGCGACGCAAAACGCAACCTTGTCAAAAAAATGCAACTTCGCGTTTTGACTTTTGGTGTGCGGATAACGATATGATGCTCAACTCTGCCGCCTCCACGAGGCCACCATTTCGCTTATCGCTTGAATCAAAGGCGCACCGAAAGGCGCGCCTTTTTCATACAAGCGGCGAAATGGTTCCCCCTCAATACTCCCCCTCCGACAGGGGACTTGTTCGCTCCGCTCACGCCCCTGCAAGGTGAAGTCCCCGAAGAGCGCGGTCATTCGGGGACTTCGTTATTGTATCTCGCCCAAGCGCGGTTGGGCGAGATAGATGCTTATCTCATATCTGAGTTTGTTAAGAACCGATTGGTTTAACAGAACCGCGCGGTTTCGCGCGACGCTGAATCGCAAATTTATACGCTTTGAGGAAGTTTTTTCTTTGCTCTATAATACGGATTCTTGGCAACCCAAAAAATTAACGCTTCGAATCAATCCGCGCGCGTTTGCATTGCAAACTGTGCGCGGATTTTCATACTCGCTATTTTTGGTTTTCCCCTCAATACTCCGTGGTTCTGTTTATCAAATTGCTCCTTAGGCAAGCCTTTTAAGTTGTCGATTACAAATTGATCTATGCATATTCTTGGCAGCTCGAAAATAGGCTTTTCGGAACGCCGCCTTTGCTTCCGCTTGCCCGTTTTTTCATATAACAAACACGGGCACGAAAATTCGCACCCGCGCATTGTCTGTTCGCTCTTGCCGTCGGGCAGTGGCGAATCGAGGAAGTCGCGCACGAGCTGTCCTATCTTCGGTTGAGCGATCGCCTCTTCGGGGTCGTTCGCCCAAAAACCGTATTCCGCGAGATTCGCGAAATAGTCGGCGTCACCGCAGCAAGCGGTGAAACAACCGAGAGTCAAAGCGGCAACAAGTACGATCAATGCTGTCGTAAAGAGCCGCTTTTTCATAATTACCTCCATTGCGCAATTGCGCGCTGTCACCTATATGATAGACCTCTTCGAGAGCATGTCAACACCAAACGGACTTACCTTGCTTTTCCGTTGCGGACTCCTTTCTTTGTCACAATCAAAATTCGAAGCGTCCCTGCTTTTGCATAACAAAAAGCGCGCCCTTGCGGACGCGCTTTGCGTTTTTGTTTGCGTTTCGGTGATTAGCCGAGGATCTTCGCAACGACGCCGGAACCGACGGTTCTGCCGCCCTCACGGATAGCGAATCTCAAGCCTTCCTCGATAGCGATCGGGGTGATGAGGTCGATCTCCATGTTGACGTTGTCGCCGGGCATGACCATCTCAACTCCGTCGGGGAGCTTGATGGAACCGGTAACGTCGGTCGTTCTGAAGTAGAACTGCGGTCTGTAGCCGTTGAAGAACGGGGTGTGGCGGCCGCCTTCGTCCTTGGTCAAAACGTAGACCTGCGAAGTGAAGTTGGTGTGGGGGTTGATCGAACCCGGCTTCGCGAGGACCTGACCTCTCTCGATGCCCTTGCGGTCGATACCGCGGAGCAGCGCGCCGATGTTGTCGCCCGCTTGAGCCTCGTCAAGAAGCTTGCGGAACATTTCGAGACCGGTGATGGTCGTCTCGACGGTGGGATGGATACCGACGATCTGGACCTTGTCCTGGATCTTGACCATACCTCTCTCGACTCTGCCGGTAGCGACGGTGCCGCGGCCGGTGATCGTGAAGACGTCTTCAACAGGCATAAGGAAGGGCTTGTCGGTGTCGCGCTCGGGAGCGGGGATGTAGCTGTCGACTGCGTCGAGGAGCTCCTGGATGCAAGCGCAAGCGGGGTCGTCGACCTTGCCTTCGGAAGCGGCGTTGAGCGCGAGGAGCGCGGAACCCTTGATGATCGGGGTGTCGTCGCCGGGGAATTCATACTCGCTGAGCAGCTCGCGGACTTCCATTTCGACGAGCTCGAGGAGTTCGGGGTCATCGACTTGGTCGGTCTTGTTGAGGAACACGACGATGTAGGGAACGCCGACCTGACGAGCGAGCAGGATGTGCTCTCTGGTCTGGGGCATCGGACCGTCGGTCGCCGCAACGACGAGGATAGCGCCGTCCATCTGCGCCGCGCCGGTGATCATGTTCTTGACATAGTCGGCGTGTCCGGGGCAGTCAACGTGAGCATAGTGACGGGTGTCGGTCTCGTACTCGACGTGAGCGGTATTGATTGTGATACCTCTCGCCTTCTCTTCCGGGGCCTTGTCGATTTCGTCATATCTCATCTTCTGCGCATGGCCCTTGGCAGCGCAGTACATGGTGATAGCTGCGGTCAACGTGGTCTTACCATGGTCGACGTGGCCGATGGTGCCGATGTTGACGTGCGGTTTGGTTCTTTCGAATTTTGCCTTTGCCATAATTATTGTCCTCCTGTTTGTAACAAACGGCTTTGTTATTTTATTTTACTTTGTTGTGAGCGGTTTTGTCAACCGCTGGGGCGTTACTTTTTTCTCGCTTCGACGATTTTGGCGGAAACGCTCTTGGGAACTTCCGCGTAGTGGTCGAATTGCATGGAGAAATCGCCTCTTCCTTGGGTGCTGGACCTGAGCGTGGTCGCATAGCCGAACATCTCCGCAAGCGGGATCTCCGCGTCGATGACCTGCTCGCCGCCTCTGTTCTCCATCGACTTGACGCTGCCGCGTCTGCCGTTGATCGTGCCGAGCACGTCGCCGAGATATTGATCGGGGGTGGTGACTTCGACAGCCATAATGGGTTCGAGCAGGACGGGGTCCGCCTTTGCGGCGCCGTCTTTGAGCGCCATGGAACCGGCGATCTTGAACGCCATTTCGGACGAGTCGACTTCGTGATAGCTACCGAAGACGATGTCCGCGTTGAAGTCCACAAGCTCGTAGCCCGCGATGACGCCGCCGAGAGCAGCCTCTCTGATACCGGCTTCGACAGCGGGGATGTACTCCTTGGGGATGACGCCGCCGACGGTCTTGTCGACAACGGTCACGCCCTTACCGGGCTCGTTGGGAGAGAGCACGAGACGGCAATGTCCGTACTGACCCTTACCGCCGCTTTGACGGATGTACTTGCCCTCGACCTCAACGGTCTTGCAGATGGTCTCTCTGTACGCGACCTGCGGCTGACCGACGTTCGCCTCGACCTTGAACTCTCTCAAAAGTCTGTCGACGATGATGTCGAGGTGCAGCTCGCCCATACCGGCGATGATGGTCTGCCCCGTCTCCTGGTTGGTATAGGTCTTGAACGTGGGGTCTTCTTCCGCCAGCTTCATGAGCGCGATGGACATCTTCTCCTGACCCGCCTTAGTCTTGGGCTCGATCGCGACGTTGATGACCGGTTCGGGGAACTCCATGCTCTCGAGCACGATCGGCTTGTCGGGATCGCAAAGCGTGTCGCCCGTGGTCGTATCTTTGAGACCGACCAGCGCGATGATGTCGCCGGCGTGAGCCTCTTCGACCTCGGTGCGGCTGTTGGCGTGCATTCTGACGATACGTCCTATCCTCTCGCGCTTGTTCTTGGTGCTGTTGAGCACATACGAACCTGCCTTGACGACGCCGGAGTAAACGCGGAAGAACGCCAGCTTGCCGATGAACGGATCCGCCATGATCTTGAACGCAAGACCGCTGAACGGCGCGTTGTCGTCCGCCTCGCGGTGCATGACGTTGTTCTTGTCGTCGGGATCGTAGCCTTCGACCGGCGGGATGTCGATCGGAGAGGGCAGATAGTCGACGATGGCGTCGAGCAACAGCTGAACGCCCTTGTTGCGGTAAGCGGAACCGCAGAACACGGGGGTGATGTCCATCGAGAGGACGCCCTTGCGGATCGCCTTTTTGATCTCGTCGGGGGTGACCTCCTGCTCTTCGAGCAGCTTCTCCATCAACTCCTCGTCGAACATCGACGCGTCGTCGAGCAATTTTTGTCTCGCCTCGGCGCACTTTTCTTTCATGTCCTCGGGGATCTCGCGGTGCTCGAAAGTCTTGCCGTCCTTGTCGGTATAGACGATCGCGACGTTTTCGACAAGATCGACTACGCCGACGAAGTTGTCCTCTTTGCCGATGGGCTCGACCATAGCGACCGGGGTGGTGTGCAGTCTGTCCTTCATCATTTGGAGCACGTTCTCGAAATCTGCACCGTCGCGGTCCATCTTGTTGACGAACGCGATGCGCGGAACGTGGTACTTCGTCGCCTGTCTCCAAACGGTCTCGGACTGGGGCTGAACGCCGCCGCGTGCGCAGAAGACCGCCACCGCGCCGTCGAGGACGCGGAGCGAACGCTCGACTTCAACGGTGAAGTCGACGTGTCCGGGGGTGTCGATGAGGTTGATGCGGCAGCCTCTCCAAGTGGTGGACGTCGCGGCGGAAGTGATGGTGATACCTCTCTCCTGCTCCTGGACCATCCAGTCCATCGTCGCGCTGCCGTCGTGGACCTCGCCGATCTTGTGGTTGATACCGGTGTAATACAGAATTCTTTCGCTCGTGGTGGTCTTGCCCGCGTCGATATGCGCCATGATACCGATGTTGCGGGTTTTTTCCAAAGCAAATTCTCTCGCCATGTGTATCTCCTGTGTCTATGTCGTCGGGATCACCAACGATAGTGAGCAAACGCCTTGTTTGCCTCGGCCATTCTGTGCATATCTTCCTTGCGCTTGACAGAATTGCCGGTGTTGTTGTACGCGTCGAGCAGCTCAGCCGCCACGCGCTCCGCCATAGTCTTTTCGCCTCTCTTGCGGGAGAACATGACCAGCCATCTGATCGCCAAAGTTTGGCGACGAGCGGGTCTGATCTCGATCGGGACCTGGTAGGTCGATCCGCCGACGCGGCGCGCCTTGACCTCGGATTCGGGCATGACGTTTGCCATGGCCTTGTTGAAGACCTCCATCGGCTCCATACCCGTCTTCTCCTTGATTATGTCGAAAGCGCCGTAAACTATACTTTGAGCGGTGCCCTTCTTGCCGTCCCACATGATCTGGTTGACGAACTTTGTCACGACCTTGCTGTTGTACATGGGATCGGGAAGGACGTCTCTTACGAACATACCTCTTCTTCTCGGCATTGTTTTTACCTCCTATTGGAATGATTTTCCGACCTAAACAGATGAAGCCTTACTTCTTGGGCTTCTTCGCGCCATATTTAGATCTCGCTTGCATACGCTTCGCTACGCCTGCACAGTCCAGCGTTCCGCGGATGATGTGATAACGGACGCCCGGCAGGTCTCTTACTCTACCACCTCTTATCAGTACGACGCTGTGTTCCTGCAAGTTGTGACCGATACCGGGAATGTAGATGGTACCTTCCTGACCGTTCACCAGCCTGACCCTCGCGATCTTGCGCAGAGCGGAGTTCGGCTTCTTGGGAGAGGTCGTCGTCACGTTGAGGCATACACCTCTTTTTTGAGGGCAGCTCTGCATGATCGGCGTGGTGCTCTTCTTGACCTGCTTCTCACGTCCTTGTCTGATCAACTGATTGATTGTTGGCATCTGACCGTTTACCTCCTGTTTTATTTTTGTCGGACAGTCATTCCTTTTTGAGGAATTCCCATACCAAAGCCCGCGCTTTTGGGCGCGAACGAAATACATTGTAATCTCTATCGCCGCACTTGTCAACCGTTTTGAGCGAGAAAATTGTAAAATTTATTATTTTCGTGTACGCACATATACAAAAGGCGCGCGAGTCATAACCGCCGCACGGCGCGAATACGCTTTGAAGAGGTGAACCATGCAAATTAAAAGTTCCGCAAAACAGACCGCCGCAACGCCGCTGCAAGCGCAAGTGATCTTCGGCAAGAGCGTTGCCCTCTCGGGCGTCTCCTCCCTCGTCCGCTCGGACGACAAAAAGGTCGTCGCCGACGCCAAAGACCGAGTCGTCACCGTCGAGGGCGACAGCCTCGTCGTCGAGTCGCTGGACGCGGACGAGGGCGCCGCCTTCATCGTCGGCAACGTCAAGAGCGTGCGCACGACCGCCGGCAAAGACGTCAGGGGCGCGCTCGCCAAATTGTTCAAATGAACTTCGCACTGTCGCAGGCGTTTGCCCTCGCGGCTTTCTTTGCGATCGGCGCGCTTTGCGGCGTATGCGCCGCGCTCGCCTCTTTTTCGCGACGCTCCCGACGGCAAAAGACAGCGGGCTTTTTCGCCGACTTTTTCGCCGTCGCACTGCCGGGCGCGCTGACTTTTGCCGCGCTCCGCACCCTGTGCGGCGGGAATTTGCGCGCAGCGCACATCGTCTTCGCCGCCGTCGGAGCGCTCGTCGCATACTCCCTTGCAAAAAAGCCTGCCGCCGCTATTCGCCGACGTCTGCGCCTCGCCGCGCTTCGCTCGCGCCGATTGCAAAAACTCAAACGCCTCCTGACCAAATAAAGCGCCACCGAACTCTTGTCCGACGGCGCGCCCTCTTGCAAAAAATCACTTTCGCCAAACGACGCCCCTTTTGCCTTTCTTTGCCCCGCCCGCGAAAACCCGCATCCGCTCCGCAAAAGCGCTTTGCCTTCGTTGAATGTCAGCGGCATATCAGCCCTTTGTTTTTGAGGCTTGCCTTGCCGAACGGAAATCGATACGCACCCGGTCTCGTCAATGCCGCTCTCTCTGTCCATTTTGCGGTTTTTGCAAGGCGGCATTGCGAGACTGCAACGCACCTCGGAGCGAGGGATTTTCGGATGATTTTGTGCGAGGCTGAGCGCAGGCAATATGGCGTATTGTCAAGCGAAGATCGCGCAAAAGCGCCAAAAAGACCCGTTCCGAGGCGGTGTTTATCGGTTTTCGTTCGGCACAGACTCACCACGGTCGCAGCTACGCCTACATTCAACGAATCGCGGAGTGGAACAGCGGAAAGCGCTTTGCCTTCGTTGAATGTCAGCGGCGTATCAGCCCCTTGTTTTTCAAACTTGCTTCGTAACTCACCACGGTCGCTGCTACGCCTACATTCAACGAATCGCGGAATGGAACAGCGGAAAGCGCTTTGCCTTCGTTGAATGTCAGCGGCGTATCAGCCCTTTGTTTTTCAAACTTGCTTCGTAACTCACCACCGTGGCAGCTACGCCTACATTCAACGAATCGCGGAGTGGAACAGCGGAAAGCGCTTTGCCTTCGTTGAATGTCAGCGGCGTATCAGCCCCTTGTTTTTGAGGCTCGCTTCGTAGCTAACCACAGTCGCTGCTACGCCTACATTCAACGAATCGCACTTTCCGAACATGGGTATCGACACGAGTTTGACCGGTTTGTCATACCAGCCGCGCGAGATGCCGTACCTCTCGCTGCCCATCACGAACGCGGTGCGCGTGCCGTAGGGGTAGTCGAAGTACGCCTTTTCGGCGCGGCTGTCCGTCAAATAGACCTCAAAACCGAGTCTTTCGAGCGTTGCCGCGCACTCGTCCGCGCCCTCGAACTCGACAAAGGGCAGCGTGAACAGACTGCCCATGCTCGCCTGAATGAGTTTGGGGTGGGTCATCCTTGCCTTGCGGTTGCAGATGAACACCGCGTCCAGCCCCGCGCCGTCGGCGACGCGCATCATCGTACCGACGTTGCCCGGGATCTCGACGCCGTCCAACACCAAGATCACGCTCTTGTCGTCAAGGGCGATCTCATCCAAGTCCCAATGGGGCAGATAGGCAACGGAAATGATGCCGTCCGGTCGCTCCTTTTCGGCGATCTTGGCGAACACGCGCTCGCTGACCGTGAACCTCTGATCGCACTTTTCGCAAAGGCTCTTCGCGATCGCCGCGACCTCGGCGGTGCGGATGAGATCGGGGCACAACACGACCGCCCGCAAGCCAAGACCCGCGTCGTCCAGCAGCTTGTTCAGCCAAATGCCCTCGGCGACGAATTGTCTCTCGGGATTGGGTTTTGAATTGGAGCGCAGATCGCGCATATGTTTTACGATGGAATGCCCCTCTCCGACCGCGAAAAAGCGGAACGAATCGAGCAACTTTTGTTTGAGCGAATCGATGTTTGCGTCCATATTTCCTCCTCGATAATTATAACTCGACCGCCGACGAAAAGCAACCGAAGTCAATGTTCGCCGCAACACAACCGACACCGATACGCCCGACGCCCGGCGGCAGTTTATGCACATTGCAAGCGCACCTATCGCGCCAAATACAAAAAACAAACCCTTTATGCAAACACTTTTCGACATCCGAAAGCGCACCGAATACGCTTCATACGAAAAGCACGTTGACAACGCTCAAAAGCGCCGGGCGCGAGCAAACGCACCCGTCACAGCGCAAGCAAGACGGCAAAAAGACCAACCCCGACACTTTAACCGACGACAAAAAACCCACCCGACACCCCGCAAGCAAATTTATATAGGCAGAGACATGCGCCAATGCGAACCGCATACCCACATCTCTTCAATGCGAGACGGTCAAAGAAAATTGCGTATCAATCGACCGTCAAAATTGTTTCACAAAAAGCGTGAAACAAGCCCGAAAAAATATTTGGACGAGGCGTAAAACACCCCTTCGAGCAAGGGCTTGGACTGTCGCCTGTTATGGGACATAATTTGCGAATATGTGTATTATCCGCGCATATTTAGAGATAATATGGCTTGATTTCGATCGATCTTGCCCTTATTGTTCCCTGTGAAACACACAAAAACGCACGATCCGCTCCCAATAGCCCCGGCAACACCGAAACCACTCTCCGACGCCACTCCGACCCCCGAAACCAGATGTCATTCGCTCCGCCCGGCTCGTTTAATCAAAAGCACACCAAAACTCTCTCGACGACTAAACTCACAGGCGAAGCGCACCCAACCCGCTCAAACCGTTGTCATTCGACACGTCTCTGACGCTACCGACGCACACGCGCGCAACCGAGAAACAGAAACCGCGACGATAGGCAAGTAAACGCGCACAACAAACACGCTAAATGTGCTCTACAAAACCGGCGACACACGATGCACATGCGCGCAAAGAACGAAAGTGCTCTTTGCTTTCATAACACCCCATAACATGTGCAAACTCACACTTACCCGATCGAAACTCCGCCCCGACTCGAGCATTGCGCGACAAAGCACATATAGAGCCGGCGAAGATCGCTGCGCCGACAAACATACTGCGCAAACAGCACAAACGCGCGAGCGACGACGTTTGACTACGCCCAAAACGCACAATTTGCCAAGATACTCGCACGCCACAGCTAAACAGACAGTTTGCACACTGTAAAACGAACGCAAAAAGCGAACCTCTCCGCATTGCAGACAACACCTCGAAAAACTCGAGCACGTAGCTCTGAGCAACTACCAAACCGAAGCCGCAACGGCAGCCACCCCAACCAACCTCACAACAGGCAAAACTCGCCCCTTGACGACAGACGGTTATCGCGACCGCCGCAAAACGACCGAGTATGTTTCACGTCAAACACACATATTTTGTCGGCTTGAAAACTTTGATTTTAAGCAATACTGCCTGTTTAGAGCCATCATTCACGCTACGAAGAGAACCGGCAAGATATGCTCTCGATCTTGCACCCGGCTCCGATCGACCCGACAAGCTCCTCGCCCCTTGCAATCGCCCCGCAAATTCTCACCAAGGAGACCAGAATAGTCTTTCTTCTTTATCGAGAGCGGGCTCGAAGTCATACAACAGGACAATATGCGTGAACTTCTATCTCGCTCAACACCTTCATCGATAAAGCCTCGCCGAAGACTACATCTCAACGCACGCGCGTCGAACGTCTCGTACCGCTTCAGACACACACCGCAGCCACCCATATTTCTGCCGACAACAAATACTCTCCCGCAATCAAAACCGCCAAATCCACAAAAACGCGCCGCATGCTTTCGTCGGACAGCCCCGCAAAAACCACCAAAACCTCGATGAACATTGGCTTTTTGCCGCTGTTTCACATAAAACATCGCCTCAAATCGCACATATCGACACCTCTAAACCCGTCGGCATTGCCGCACGATCGCCAACAGCAAACGACAAAACATATAGGGCAGTGCAAGCACGCGTCTATCGTTCTCCCGCAATCCATCCTACGCCGGTTTACATATAGCGCGCCGCTCTCTCTGTAATTTCGCGTTGGTTTGGACACATTGCCCGATCACGCTCGATACACAACAGAGACAAGCGCTCTTTGCGCAATGCCGCGCAGCCGCCCAAACACCGCTTTAATATACGCTCCTGTGCGCGCGAAATCGCGCCGCCAACAATGCAAAGCACGCATTCACAACTGACCGCGCCGCCTACGCATTGCTTTGTGTTATAACTTTTCGTTGTTCGTCATCACCTTTCTCCTCTTTCATTGCCTTTTGCCCGTTATTGCGACCGACAGAGCACATCGCACGCCCTATACCTACGCCGTTTTGCTTTTGCCCGCACGCAACCCGACAAACTCGTCTATCTGCATCCGGATTGCCAACCGACGCGTTCCGCTATGCGACCCCCATCTTCATTTCGCACGCTTTGCGCGAGACATATACGCAATTTCGCCGCAAAAGCCCATACACGCCCGCTTTTGCCGCCGAACTGCCGTTCGACGCCCCGTCCTGCCTCTTTCGGCTCCCTCTATTCCCGCAAGCGGTGCAGGGGAGCGCATTTCTTTGTGTTCTCGTTTCATGTGGAACATACGTCTTGTCATTCCCCAAAACCTCAACGTTTATCGAGGTTTTTGCTCGTTTATGCATATTTATACATTGCGTCATTGCATGTTTTTCGCCTATCCGTTTGCTTTTTCCGCCCCTGCGATCCTTTTCCCGTTGCCGCTCCGCGGCTGACGATCGCGCCTCGGCGCCGCTCCGCCGCTTTTGTTTCCGAGCCCCGCATCGCCGCCCGGGCTTTCCGTTTTCGTCGGTGCTCGTTTGCATTCCGTTTTTTCACTTCCGCGCCTCCCGCTTTTTGATTTCTCGATCTCTTTTTTGCCTCATGCTCCATGGCGCACCGCAAACTTTTTGTTTGTTTTTCTCTGCCTTCGGCTTTTCGCGCTTTCCCTTCGATGATCCGCTCCGCATCTTCGCCCGTCTTTAATTAGGCTTCACCTTAAACGATCGCCTCTCCCTAACCTCTCCATTTTGCTTGACACCGTTGCTCTTTTATTATATAATTATTTAGCTTTTGCGTGCGAGAGCCCTCTCTTTGTTTACTATTGGTTATACAAAGCGACGCGTTCCGATCGGCCTTCCGCAGTGCGGTCCGTCGAGCAAAGGCACAAAACCACGACAAAATAAACCAGAGAGGTCAGAACTATGAAAAGGACATTCCAACCCAAAAAGCGTCAGCGCAGCAAGGTCCACGGATTCAGACAGCGCATGAAGACTCAGGGCGGCCGCAACGTCATCAAGAGACGCCGCAACAAGGGCAGAAAGCAGCTCACCGCCTGACGGTATGCAAAGACGGTATAGGCTCACGTCGAACAAGTCGTTCGTCTACTTATACCGCAAGGGCACCTGTGTGCGCACGCCTTTGCTGTTGCTCTACTATGTTCCCGGGCGCTACGACATGAAGGTCGGGTTTTCGGTGAGCAAGAAGGTGGGCAAGAGCGTCGTGCGCAACAAAGTCAAGCGCAGGCTGAAAGAAAATTTCCGCGCGCTTATACCGTCGCTCGCCAAGGGCTATACTTGTCTTGTGACAGCAAAGCCCGCGATAGCGGACGCAAGTTTTGCCGACATCGGCGCGGCGCTGCGTGTCGCGCTGATCAAGGCGGGGCTTTTGGAGAAGGCATGAAGCTGACTGCGCGTGCGATCGCGATCTACAAGCGGTACTACAATCCCCTTTTTGCCGGCAGGTGCAAATATGTACCGAGCTGTTCGGCATACATGGGGCAGGCGGTACGGAAGCGCGGTTTTTTGGTCGGCGCAGCGATGGGGCTTTGGCGCATCGTCAGGTGCAACCCTTTCAGCAGGGGCGGATACGACCCCGTGAAGGACAATTTCAGAGGAAAAGCGAAATGGCTTTTATAGACGGCATGATTTGCGCCGAGATGACCAATTGGATCGGCAAACTCTTGCTTGCACTCTACAACGCGATCGGCGACTTCGGTTGGACGGTCGTGGTCTTTGCCGTCATTTTGAGGGTGATCCTCTCGCCGCTCGACATATGGCAGAAGATCTCTTCGCGCAAGCAGGCGAAGAAGATGGAGCGCATACGTCCGCAGCTTGAAAAGTTACAGCGTCAATACGCGAACGATCCGCAGATGTTGCGTCAAAAGCAGTCGGAGCTTCAAAAGAAGGAGAAGATCCACATGTTCACCTCGTGCATCCCGATGATCATCACGCTGGTGCTGTTCTTTTTCATTTGGGACGGCTTCCGCGCGCTGGTGTCGTACGAGAACGAGGTGATCGTGGAGAAGCTGCTTGCGATCTACAACGAGAACGTGGGCAAGGTCGACGCGGCGACGCTCAATCAAATGCTCGTCGACGGCTACGATCTGCACAGCTTCCTTTGGGTGAAGAACATCTTCATGTCGGACATCGGCACCAACGTCATTCCGTCGCTGGAGCAATATCTGTCGACGATCAACGCGGCGATGCCTGACGTGACGGTCAAGTACGAGACGCTGGTAGGCCCGGCTATGGAGGCTTACAACAAGACGGGCACTTGGGACTTTGCGAGGTGGAACGGCTACTTTGTGTTGCCGGTGCTGTCCATCGCGACCAGCTTCTTGACGACCAAGATGCTGCAATCCGCCAACCAAATGCCCGCGCCGACCGGCACGGCGGAGCAACAAAAGTCGCAGCAGGCGACGATGAAGGTGATGAACTATGTGATGCCGCTGATGCTTGGCGTCTTCGCGATCATGTACAGCGCCGCGTTTGCGCTTTACTACTTCATCAGCAACGTGATGATCGCGCTCATCAACATCACGTTCACCCTGATCTACAAGCAAATCGAAAAAAAGAACGCGGCGAACGGCTCTGCCATCGTCGTTTCCGGAGGTAAGAAGAGATGAATCAAACAGAAGTGACGGCAGCCACGCTTGAAGAGGCGGTGGCAAAGGCCGCGGAAGAATTGGGGGTGCCCAAGGACAGGATCAACGCCGAGGTCATCAAGACGAGCGGTTTGATCAGGAAGAAGGTCACCGTCCGCGCGACGGTCAAGCAGACGCCGCAAGAGCGCGCGGTCGCATTCATAAACGGACTGATCGAGGCAATGCACCTCAATTGCACCGCGACGCTGTTCGACGAAGAGGACGCCTACCGCATCCAATTGTCGGGCAAGGACACGCCGGTTTTGATCGGCTATCGCGGCGACACTTTGGACAGCGTGCAATATTTGACATTGCTCATCGCCAACAAGAAGGATTCGCTTGACAAGCGCATCGTTTTGGACGGCGAGAACTATCGCGAAAAGCGCACCGTCACCCTGTCCAAGCTCGCCAAGAACCTCGCGTTCAAGGCGGCGAAGAGCGGCAGACCCGTCGAGCTCGAGCCGATGAACCCGTTCGAGCGCAGGGTCATCCACTCCGCGCTTGCGGACGACCGCTTCGTCACGACCGAGAGCGTCGGCGAAGAGCCGTACCGCCACATCGTGATCAAGCCCAACCGCGTCAAGACCTACGACGACCGCGGCGGCAGAGGCGGCAGGGGAGACAGAGGCGGCAGAGGCGGCCGCTACAACGACAAGAAGAGCGGCAGCGGCTATTCCGCACGCGCCGCGCGCGACGCCGCCCCCAAGACGGAGCCGCAGGAAGAGCAGCCGCGCGACATGTACAACTACGAGTACAGCCGCAACTTCAAGCGCACCGGCGGCGGCAAGATGAGGTCTTTCGGCGAGAAGAGCCGCCGCTTCTGAGCTCGCGTCCGTCGATCGGCAAACACGTTTCAAATGAAAGCGCCGCCCGAAAAAGGGCGGCGTTTTGCTTTGTCCGCGATCGGCCGAAGGACTTCTTTCGTCTCGGTTTTGCTTTTGAGCGTTTTTCGAAAGAGCGTCGCGCCTGCGCTCAAAGCGCGTCGTATTCTTTGTCCGACACCGGTTCAAGCCATTCGTTCGCCGTATTTTCGCCGGGAACTTCTACCGCGATATGCGAAAACGGACTGTCCTTCTTTGCTCCGTGCCAATGCTTGACGTTCGCAGGGATTACGACGACGTCGCCAGCTTTCAGGCTGCGGGCGCGCCCGCCCCACTCCTGATACCACCCCTCTCCGGCAACGCACAGCAAAATCTGTCCGCCGCCGCCCGCAGAGCGGTGGATATGCCAATTGTTGCGGCAACCGGGCTCAAACGTGACGTTTGCCATGAAGGGAGCGATCCCCTCGGGCGTGAGCGGATTCAGATAGGACCTGCCGATGAAATATTGCGCAAATGCGGAGTTCTCCCTTCCCAAACCGAAAATGTTGTCCTTTTCGAAATTTTTGTCCATAGTTCACCTCTATGCCTGTTCGATCAACGTATCTTTCGCGCAATTGAGCGCGTTGAACAGGCGCGGAATGCCCATGTACGGCATCGCGTGGACGAGCGCGCAGACGACTTCCTCTTTTGTGCTGCCCGTTTTCAGCGCGCCCTCGACGTGGGAACGCACCTGTACTTCCGCGCCGCCCATAGCCGCCAGCATGACGACGGTCAGCAGCTCGCGCGTCTTGACGTCCAAGCCATTGCGCGTCATGAAGTCGCCGAAGCAAAGCTCTGTCAAAAAGCGGGGCACCGCCTCGGCGAACTCCCCGGGCAGCCATGCGTAGCGGTCCTTGATCTCGTCGCCGTACACGGGCTTTTGCAGGGCGAGCCCCTCATCGAAGCGGTCGGCTTCGGTCGTCGTTTCTCCGTTTTCACGCGGGAGCGCTATGCCGTTCGCCGCAAAGACCTCGTCCATCGCGGCGATCGCGTTGAGCGTCTTGGGGAAGCCGATGAACGGCGCGCATTGATAGATCGTCTCGCGGATCGCGGCAGGCGCAATGCCGATGTTGAGACACGCGCCTACATGCGCTTTGAGCTGCGGCAGCGTCTGGTTGACGGTCAAGACCGTGACGGTGACCAGCTCGCGCATTTCGTCGCCGAGCGAGCCGGTATAGCTCACCTCGCCGAAGATGAACCGCTGTAATATGCGCATAAATTCGGGGTCGTTTCCTTCGTTTTGAGTCGGCTTGCCGCCGAAGAGTTTTTCAAACTTGTCTTTGCATTTTTCGATCCTGTCCACGGTTTTTGACCCTCCTCACAGTTTCAAAGACGCGACGTATGCACCGAGCTCGCGCGGCGAGATCGCTGCGCTCAATCTCTTGCACGGCTTCCATTTTGTCTGCGCCGAGCAGCACTTGTGCAAAACCTCGTCCGTCTTGCCGACGCCGCTGCCGCCGGAAGTGCAGAAGGGGATCACGGTCTTGCCTGCAAGATCGCTGTTTTCCAAAAACGTCTGGATGATCCGCGGCGCGATCCCCCACCAAATGGGGAAGCCGACAAACACAACGTCATACTTTGCGACATCGATCGTCTCTGCGAGGTCGGGGCGGCAATCTTCGTCGTCCATCTCGCGCGAAGAGCGGCTTTGTTTGTCCATCCAATCCAGGTCCTTCGCCGTATAGGGCTGCGCAGGTTCGATCTTTTCAATGTCCGCTCCGACGGCTTGCGCGAGAGCGTGCGCAACGCGCGCGGTCACGCCGCTTGCCGAAAAATATGCGACCAAAACTTTTGCCATGTTTCTTCCTCCTTGCCGCCGCGCGCTTTCTCCGCTCACGGCTTCTTACACCTTGATGATACCACGCGCGCGCGACAAAGTAAAATACTTATTTTTTATCGACATCTATGCGCACAGGGCATAGCCGCATGACGACGTCTCCGGCCGCGCAAGCAGCGCGGCAGGACGGTGCGTTATTTCCCGAACGAATGTACGCGGCTGCCGCCGGCGCTTGCGCGGTCGACCTCTTTTCCGTTTGTCTTATTTCTGCAAACTATCGACACGGGCACCTGAAAATTCGTTTTGATCTTGCCGCGCGGAGCCGTTTTGCCCGCCTCTTTTCGAACGGCGCGCCAAAGCGCGGAGACACGTCTTTTGAGACGGCGAAAATCGTCTTTTGCAAGTCTCGAGGACTTCTCCCGTACCTTGAAAAGTTCTTCGCCCGCTTTCGGTCAAATCGTTTTGATCAAAGCGGGCGAAGCCGTTTCACTGTTTTGTGTCTGCCACTATCTCCTCTATGAAGTTCTCCAACGCGGTCACGACGGCTATGTCCGTAGGAGGGGGGAAGGACATCACGTTGAGCAGGTGACGCTCGTCTCCTGCACGGTAGGGCGGATGCCGATGGATGTGCGGATGGAATCCGAAACCGTTGCGCAAATAGAAGTTTTGCCGCCTTTTGGTGAGTTCGTCTTCGGGCGGTTCGATCTCGAGGACGACCGTCTTGCCCGTCGCTTTGAACAATTCGAGAGCCGCCGCCCCGTAGCCTTTTCCGCGCAATTCGGGCGAGGTGCAAAGATGCTCGACATACAGCATCCCTTCCGCGTCCCATACGCCCGCCATACCGACAAAGATTTCGTCGTCAAGAAGCGCAAGCAGCCTGAACCTCTCGTCGCCCAAAAGTTTTTCGTTGTCGGCGCGATCTCTCTTTTCGACGGCAGGGAAGGAGAGTTCGTACAGGTCCATGACCTTTTGGAACAATTCGTCGCTCGTCGCCGTGATCCTCTTTGCTTTCAACATGTTGTCATCTCCTTGTTGTCGTTTTATTTGCAGTCATCGCCTGTTTTTCGCTCTTGTTGTTTGTTGCCGCTTTTTGTACGCGTTGCTTGCCTTTGTTTGTCTTTGCATATGATTGTTCGTTGTCGTCAAGATCGATCAATCTCCCGGCTCACTTCCTTTTGACGCCATGACGAACAGGCTTTTTGCCGCCGTTTCAATATATAGACACTAAAAAGGAATCCTTGCCACGCTATCGGGTGAACAAGTCCCCGACGATACGCCCAAAGCGAGACGCGGTACAGATTCCTCTACCAGTATATCTCAAGATGCCGGATTTGTCAACATTCGGCAAACAGCTCTCGTGCGTCTTTTTGCAGGTTTACAACACAATTGTTGCAACGTCATGGCGTTGACAAAAAGGGAAGAGCGGCGGCATCGCCTATTGACACGGCAAGACGGTCAAGATATAATAAAAGCAATCTTATATACAAAACATTCCCATCATATCAAGAAAGTGGCGGAAGCGAAGCAAATACTCTCGCGGTATGGTGGGCGCATAGAGCTGACATTAAAGCGGGAGACAAAAATCTCATCTCATACAATGGAGAATGGTCGTCCATGACGTCCGACTCAAAGTATGTAGGCAGTTTGCCGCCATAGATCAGACGTTCTCCCGACTTCTCTATGTACTTCATCAGATACCCCAAAGAGTGCTGCACTTCTTCCGGCGATGCATTACAATCAGGGTGAAGTGAAAAGGATTCGAAAGAGCCGCCGAGTACATACCATTGTGATTTCATATAAAATCAAAGCACACAGACCATAAAAATCTCTATTGCCTGTGTGCTTTAATATTAGCATTATTTCAAGTTGTTCGTAGCGATATACTTTTTGAGTTTGATAATTCTATCCTCGGTATCAACACCTTGCTCATTCTGAGAAATAGATATGGTATCTATAAGGCTGTCATCTTCAATTTTATATACGCCGTAAGAATCATTTTCGCAGGCAATATAAACATCCTTATAAACCAAGTATTGTCCAAATTCGTCTCTTGACAAGTGAGCATCATCAGCTTCTTTAAGATAAGGCATATATGTGTTTTGAGACCATTGTGTTTTTGTTTGCATAACTGAGTACATATAGGGCTTATTTTCTACGTCATTATTGCTCAGCTTTCCATAACTGCCGGGACGGAAAACTGGATACTTCACATAGTAATAAGTCCAAGGATACACACCATCATTTTCACATTGATCAATATACGCGGTTATAATTGCATCCAATGTACTATTGGTGAAGTTCCGATTTGTCTCAAGGAGTTTTGCCAAAATCTCTTTTGTGTTTTCAAAACCACCATTAGCACTTTTGTGAAACAGTTCATCCCACGCCAACTGCATGCTCTTTGATGCAAACTGATAACGCCATTTATTTCTCTCCTGCTGACCGTAATTGCCTATCGTCATTAAAGCACAGTCAATTTTGTCCCAAGAGCAGGTAAACAAGGATGCAAACCGAGAACCAAAATCAAGATTATCAAGACCGACAATTCCAATCTGTCCTTTGAGCATATTATGATCTTCTAACTCAAATACTTCATCAGCACGAGTGGGGTTATCTGCAAGGAATATAATCTTTTCCTTTTCTTCCTGTATCTGATTCACATTGAAATTGTTTTCGATAGAATCGTCGATTGCACCGGTAAGGATAATCGCATCAACCGCTTGGATGATAGCAGGGATTCTGTTCCTATCAAGTCTGTCACTAACCTCGTCTTCAGAATTTTGAATAAGGTTGTTTACAATTCTGATTCTTCTTACAAAGTCAGCGTAATCCACATCATTTTGATGTTGCAGATAAACCGTAATAGCATACAGAAGTACAATACGATTCAATGGAAATTGACGTATTCTGCCGGATTTATCGGAGTATGAGTGAATGCAATCTTCAAAAATATCAATCTTATATCTGGAATCAACAATGATTTTTCCGTTCTCGTGCTTTAAGCTCATAAATGATTTAAGGAAGCTTGTTGGATTGCTATATCCGTTGATATTACACCAACAATTAAAGAACGATTCCAGTGTAGCAATATTTGCAGCTGCGTCTTCATTCTCTGCTGAGAAGTACAAACGAAGCAGGTTGAAAACATCGCTGCCATAGCTTTGCGGAGATTTGCCGTTACGGTAGCAGATAATATCACAGACAAATTTGAAGTAACGCAAAAACTCGTCATCAATGATATTATCGTCAGCTTCATCCGTACCGCTGTTACGGTAATTCCAAAGCAGATCTGTCCATTCTTTATCTATCTTTTCGATGATACGGTTTGCTGAATTCTGCCCGGTCTTTTCATCAAGTGCCCTGATTTCTCTTTCAAGCTCAGCTTTGAAATGTTCAAACAGCGTTAGCGGTTTTCCACGAGAGTTCATCTTTATATAAAGCTCATCCGTTAATCCCATATCCTTTATCGGCAGAAAATAGAATGTGATGGCTTGATTTTCAAGAGCACTCCAAATATCCGATACATTTTTGAAACGAACATCAATAGCATCCAACATTACGAGCATTGAGCTGATAGTCGGATCATTTTTCCAATCAAACGGAAACCACGATTGGTTCTTAATGTCAGACGAAAGAGCAGTTTCAAAAGAAGGAGTAAACTTAACAAGTTCATCACAGAAATATCTTGCGCTGTAGCGTGTTTCATAACTGAATTTGCTAAGAAACGCATACTTATCCTCAGAAATTTTTTCTTTTTTGGCAGCATACCAATGCAAAAGAAATAACGTTGTTAAACGCTGTTGACCGTCCAAGGGTGTCATCGTTCCGTTTTCATCAATGTCCCCATAAATAAAATCCAGAGTGATCGGTTCTTTAGTAATGGCATTATAAAGCGAATCGAGGAAACGGCTTCTTACTCTTTGTACTTCATTGTCCATACGTCCCTGGGCGTAATCTCTCTGGATAAGGGGTATGGCGATCTTATTGAGTTGAACCGAAGATTCTCCGTCACTAATTTCAGTGTCGAATATATCTATAAAAGAGTGGGGAATTGTGCTCATTTCGTTTCCTCCTTTTCCAGAACGATAGGCTCTATATAATCAGAGAGTACACTGTTAATTGCTTTAACATAGGCAATACGGTCTGCTTGTCCCCAAAATTGAAGCTGATTATCAGCAGAGGGGGTATAGTATTTTAGAAATACCATCTTTGTGCAGAAAGGAATATATTGTCCCCTCTTATCCATTTCGATGATAGCGTTTCTTTTAACATCAAACGTTGAATTATTAAGAGCAGCATTATCAGCAGTATTGAGTAATGCAAGGTTTGCGATAGAATGCATATATTCCGTGTTACCGGAAACAGAAAGAAGATTCAGAACCTTCTGCTGAACAGCCTCGAACACAGAACGCTCTAACTTGGTCATATCTATGGCGTTTTGCATTTCGCTAAGCAGATCAGTATGCTCCCCTCTGAGACTTTTGATAGAAGGCATATGGAGCTCCAACCATTTTTTCCAGACCTCTTGTGTTTTCATACCTTCTGATTGTTGAGCGTGAATATGTTCCAAACTCCATGTTACATTGTTTCCCTTGTTGCGCTTGAACTTGTCAAACGGGAATTTTTGAGCGTGTCCGTCTGTCTTTCTCACAGATTCAACATTGAATAGCAGTAACAGAGTGCTGATTCGCTTATAATCCAAGGGCTTCTCATAACTAAGTTCAGAATAATTGCCGGAGATTGCAACGCTCTTTTTAATTAGCTCATCAAGAGAAGTGTTAAACTCGTCTTTCTTCTTGTCTTTCGATAAAGCAAAAATCTTATGTAGTGAAGTGCCGGCTGCAATCAAATATCCGATTTTATGATACAGATCGTGATCCTCGTACCATCCCTTTAAGACAAGGAACGTCTGATATATCTTCTTCCAAATATCGTCAAGAGATGCATTCTTGCGCATTTCATCAAACTTGAAGAAGGTATAATACTTTTCACGGATAGCTCCGTCTTTGCCGGAAATCAAATCAAGAACAAAATCGATACGAGTTTGGTATTCACTCTTAACGCTGTTGGTTAGGAAATACCACAAAGACTCACTATGAAGTTCTCTTTCAATATTGTCCCACTGCAAAGATATTTCTTCTTGTTTTTCTCGGCTCATGTTTTCAGAAATGTCACGGCTGAGGAACATAGCCTTTACAAGTTCTGCACTTGTCAATGGAATTTTGCCAATATTCAAACGGGTGAATAAGGAAATGGCATCTTCATTTTCTCCCACTTCATACCAAATGATTTTAACATCCTCTTTAAAATATTCAAAAATGTGCATTACACGAATTTGCAAATCTTGCTCAAACCACTTTTGAATTGTCTTATAAGCATTTGCGATAAACCAAAAGTCGATATTATCCTCCTGCTTAGACATATCCAAGGTCTTTAAAAAATCGGCAGATTGCTCTCGTGTCTGATAGGTAAGATTAAAGGCCGGCTCGCTAAAGAAGGGATTTACATTTTTCATGTATCTATAGATAAGATACAGTGTAGTTAATCTCTGTTGTCCGTCTATAAGTTCATAAACATCGTTATTTTTACGAACAACTACAGGTTGCAGACAGTAGTTCTTTTTGCCGTTTTGATACACGTCATCCAGCAGACGAGTAACCTCTACCTCGCCCCATCTATACCCGCGCTGATAGGATGGTATAAAAAAGTCACCTTTTATATCAGCAACCAATTTAGTTTCAAGGATAATATCATTGTTAATCATCAAACTGAGCCTCCATTATTACTTACTCTTAATCGAATATAATCATTATATAACAAAATCCGACTTTTTTCAATAGAACAGCATCCGTTTGTGATAGAGGAATTGTTGGTTTGTCAAACATCTGTTACACTTTTGTTGTTAAAGTAATCGGCAAGGTATTGGTTAGGCGGCTTCCGGTCGAGTGGCGGCGGAAGATTGCTTGCCTTTTTGTTTTGCAAAAGATATATATAAGGTATGTAGAGTCGCATTAACCTTGACGCGTCAAGGCACTAAGCCGAAAGGGCGATATTACGGCTCTTTTCTTATGCTGCAAGAGCGAACGTCTCGTTTCGCAAAAGCGCATGCCTTTTGCCTTGCCGCTCTTTGCGTGCGAGGCGTTTGAGCGATACGGCGCGCTTAAAATAAACCACTCTCTCTTTACTTTTGGACTCGGCTTTGTTATAATTGTTGTAAAGGGAAGGGGCAAACGACAACGAGGGAAAACATGGGCAATCAAATTTTTATCAGCTATCGCAGAAAAGACGGCTTTTATCCGGCATACCTGCTCTATAAAGAACTCATTGCGGAAAACTTCTCCGTGTTTTTTGACCTCAAAAGTCTTCGGTCCGGCACTTTTCCCGACGTCATTCGCCAAAACATCGATGACTGTACGGATTTTGTATTGATAGTATCGGACTCGACTTTTTCGGAACGCATTTTCGACGAAGACGATTGGGTGCGTAAGGAATTGAGTTTGGCGTTGAAGCTCAATAAAAACGTTGTCCCCGTCTTTGTCAACGGGAGTATTCCGGACAATCTCCCCGAAGATATCGCGGCAATCAGGGGGCGCAACGGTCTGCAACAAATCGATCCCAATCTCATCAGCGAAAACTATAAAAAGTTGATAGACGAACGCCTTGTTTCCAAGCCGCAAGAAAAGGCTTCTTCATGGAAAATGCGGCGCAGTTCGGCTTACGATGTCAATTACGGCGACGAAAAGGCGCGCCTTGCGATACAGAGCCAAAACTCCTATTCGAGCGATATGAACGTGCTGTCGCACTGTGGCGGCGGATTGGTTTTGGATGTCGGTTCGGCATTCGGAACGGTGACGATTTCAAGGTTCAACGATTCCAAATATACCAAAGTTTTCGGTATCGATCGCGACGAAAAATGCGTTGACTATGCCAACGCCAACTCCCCGGAGAAGTTCGAGTTTTTCGTCATGGACATTGAAGCGGACGACTTTCGCGCAAAAATGGATGAGTTTATGCGCGAGCGCGGCATAAAGGGATTCGATGTCGTATTCAGCTCTTTGGTGTTGCATCATTTGAAAGATCCCGAGCATGTACTCCGAAATTTGAAGCGGCTTTTGGTCAAGGGCGGCAAAATCATCTTGCGCGGTTCCGACGACGGCACGAAACTCGCATATCCAGACCCCCGTATGTTGATGAAAACCATCATTGACAAGACGCTCGCATGCCCCAACACCTCGGATAGACTAAACGGCCGCAAACTCTATAATTGGCTGTCGGAAGCCGGCTTTTCCGATATCTCAATCTTCAGCTTCATGCGCGATACGTCGCAGATGGATATGGACGAACGGGAAGATTTGTTCCGCGAAAGTTTTTCTTATCGCGTCAACTATTTCAGAAAGGATTGGGAAGCTCATCCGGGAGATTCGGACAAATTCAATGCCTTTGACGAGATGGAGACTCTTTTGGCAATGTTTGAAAACGAGTTCATGAAAGAGAGCTTTTGGTATGCCGAATACGACTATATCGGGGTGGGTGAACGTTAGATAACGTGTATGAACCGCCTCCTTTTCGAGCTTGCATGCAGCTTTGCCGCAATGCCTAACGTGCAGCCTTTGCTCGACACAACAAGGTCGCCCGGTGGGCGGCTTTTTGTTTTTGCCGCACTTGCTATGGAACAATTTCGGTCTTGACAGGGCGGCGGATTTGATATATGATAAAGCCGAGGGATGTTGTCCCGAAAAGCGGGGCGGCGGTGGCTGTCCCAAGGAGGAAATATGAGAAAGATGATGGTTGGGGCGGTCGCGGTGGCGTTGGTGTTGTCGATGGCGCTGTGCGCGGCGGCGTGCGGCGACGAGGCGGAAGGCGTCGTCTTTGCAAAGGCGTACGACGGAGCGCAATTGGCGGACACGGGGTTTGACCGACACGCATGCGACAAGGCTCTTCAAGGCGACGAAGGCGACTTCGCGATGATCTGCGAGAGTGCGAAAGAATACGAAAAATTGCGCGAAAATTTGAGCAAGGCGGTCGAGATGAAGAGATACGGCGACGCGTTTTTTGAGCAAAATTCGATTGCGGTTTTGTTCGGACTGTGCTCGGGAGCAGGCGATCTCGACGCAAAATATTCGATCGTCGGCGACGCGTTGACGGTCGAGTTGAACGGCTCCGACGAGTTGCGCCAAAGGCAATATTGCGTCGTCTTGGAGTTGACAAAACAAGAGTCATCCGCCGTAAAAACTCTGTCCGTAGCCAAAAATGCGCCGCAGGCGCTCGCCGAACTCAAAACGAGCGCAAGGCAAGATCGTCTGGAAAAATTCGTCTTGCCCGAGCATGCGGACGCGACGATAGAGGACGTCACGCTCGCTCCCTTCCTCGGCGTCTTCGACGGCGCTGTAGCCGCGGTGTTTTACCACGGACAATATCACGGCGTGTGGCCCGACGTGCTCGAGGAGACGACGATCGGAGATGTGACTTTCTCTTGGCCGGCGGGATATCCGATCGAGGTGTGGAAAGACGGCGAGATCTGCGAGTTGAGCGAGGCGTACGAAAAAGATATCGTTACGGACGACGACTTGCAGGAGATCTTCGGCAACTATACGCTGTTGTAACGCAGCCGTCCGACGATTGCCGTACGGGGGTGCGCCTAAGGCGCACCGCTGCGGTCTGTCGTAACAAAGATCATCAAGATCAAATTGCAAAGTGAGACTGAAATTGAAAATATAAGAGAGGTAATATATGCAGGAAAGTTTGACGATACAACGAACGCTGTTTTTCAAAGCGTGTATGGAGAAAGATATCTCGAAGAATACCGTCTTCGTGATGGCAGAGATTATCAAACGTATAAGAGAGAGAAAAGGGCATCCGGCGGCGGAGAAGAAGGCGGAGGAACTGCGGGAAATAATAGAACGCAGCGAAACGGAAGAGGAGATACTCGCAGCGATAGCGGCGATGGAGACAGCGGAGACAAAGAACGACACCCGAGAGTAGGGGCGTCGCTCGATGCGCTCATCTCAAAATTTGATTCTCTTTTGGCGGTCGATATATGAAAATGAAAGATTTGTTGGACAAACTTGTGAAGACGGGATACTCCAAGCCTACAATGAGGAAGCTTTTGCTTTTGGCTCGCAACGCAGCGCAAGCGGACACGGTCGCCGAGTTGATGGACCGTTGCGAAACGGAAGACGAGATCCTCGCGGCGATAGCGATGATGGAGACAAAGACTGCACCGGACGACGATCAAGAGTAAGGTCGTTCCAAAATGCTGACGCGACTTTGTCGATACGGTATCCCAGAAACAACTTGAAGCAAGTGTCGGCGTCTTTGCCGTCTGTCAAAACTTTTGCGGCGCACAAGGCGCCGCTTTTGATTGAAATGTATTTGCCTTTTTGACGGAACCCACTCTTTGCACAAAAACCAAGAACATGTCTTGATTTTTTCAATGCTTTTTTCGATTTCTCGTTTATCAACTCCTTCACTTGCCCACGCAAAATTTGGAAAAAACGCGGTCGACGATCGCTTCGTCCGCGGTCTCGCCGGTGATCTCGCCGAGGGCGGAATATGCCTGCTTGATGTCGAGCGCCGCGCACTCGATGGGCATCGCCCCGTCAAGCGCCGCCTTGGCGGAAAGCAGCGATGCCTTGGCTCGCTCGAGCGCCTCTCTGTGCCGCTCCTCGGTGATGATGTTGCCCGACGCGTCGACTTCGCCGCTTGTGACCAGTGCGGCGATCGTCGCTTTGAGCGCCTCTATCCCTTCGCCCGTCTTTGCGCTGACGTGGACCGCGCCGCCGCGCGGAGAGTGGGGAAGGTCGCTCTTGTTGAGCACGGTGACGACCTTTGCGCCGTCGGGAATATCTTTCAATATGCGCCTCTCTTCGTCGCAAAGCTCCCTCGTCGCATCCGAGACGAACAGCACGACGTCCGCGCTCTTTGCCGCGCGGTACGACCGCTCGACGCCCATCTTTTCGACCTTGTCGTCCGTGTCGCGTATCCCGGCGGTGTCGATGAGGTTGATCGCGACGCCGTCCTTTTCGATCCTCTCTTCGAGGCTGTCGCGCGTCGTGCCGGCGATGTCGGTGACGATCGCCCTGTCCCTGCCGCAAAGCGCGTTGAGCAAAGACGACTTGCCCACATTGGCGACGCCGACGATCGCGACGTCTATGCCGTCGCGCACCATCGCGCCCGTCCGCGCGGTGGCAAGCAATTTTTCCACATGTTCGAGTGCGTCCGCGACCGCGCCCTTTGCGTCAAAGACGCTCTCGTCTTCCATCTCTTCGGGGTAGTCGAAGCTCGCCTCGAGCGACGCGCACGCGTCGAGCAATCTGTCCAAAAACGCCTTTATCTCGTCCGCAAGCGCCCCCGTTAGCATGCGATAGGACGCTTTGAGCGCCGCGCCCGATTCGGCGTTGATCATGTCTATGACCGCCTCGGCGTCGCTGAGCGCCAGCTTGCCCGCCAAAAACGCGCGCTTGGTGAATTCGCCCTTGTCCGCAACGCGCGCTCCGCATCTTACGCAAGCCGCCAAAACTTCGCGCGCAAGCCGCGCTCCGCCGTGGCAATGGAATTCCACAATTTCCTCGCCCGTGTAGGTTTTGGGCGCTTTGAAGCGCACCGCAAGACATCTGTCCGCATACTCTCCGGCGTTGATCGTGCCCAAATACATCTTGCGCGGCTCGGCTTGCGAAAAGTCGCCGAGCTCACTGCACGAAAACAACCGCGCCGCTATCGCGAGCGCGTCGTCGCCGCTCATCCTGATGATCGCTATCGCTCCGGCTCCCGCCGGGGTCGAGATCGCCGCTATCGTCTGCATATTGCCTCCGACGATATTTTAGCACATACGCGCGCTCTTTGCAATTGCGCGCACGCATTTGCGCGCGGCGAGCCTTTGTGCTATAATATACGGACGGAGAAGACAATGCAAAAGTTCGACGCAATTTATGACGCGATAGTTATCGGAGCGGGCCACGCCGGAGTTGAGGCGTGCCTCGCCCTCGCGCGCACCGGACACAAGACCCTCGTCGTCACGCTGTCGCTGGACGCGATCGCCTTTATGGCGTGCAACCCCGCGATCGGCGGCACCGCCAAGGGACATCTCGTCCGCGAGATAGACGCGCTCGGCGGTCAAATGGGCATCGCCGCCGACGCCAATCTTTTGCAGATCCGTATGCTCAACACCGGCAAGGGCGCGGCGGTGCGCTCACTGAGAGGGCAGGCGGACAAGAACAAGTACCACGGCTATATGACGTCCGTGCTCGAAAGACAGCCGGGGCTCGACATCCTGCAAAGCGAAGTCACCGAGATCTTGACCAAAGACGGCAAGGTGTGCGGCGTCAAGACCGCGCAGGGACAGACGTTCGGCTGCCGCGGAGTCGTCGTCGCGACGGGCGTCTATCTCAACGCCGAGATCATCATCGGCAGCTTCCGCCAAAGCGTAGGCCCCAACGGATTCTGCCGCGCTACCTCTTTGACGGCGTCGCTGCTCGCGCTCGGACTCCCGACCCGCCGCTTCAAGACGGGCACTCCGGCGCGTATCGACGGCAAGACGGTCGACTTTGAAAAGATGACCGTCCAAAACGGAGACGAAGAACTCTATCCCTTCTCCTTCATGACAGACGGCTTCGTCCCCAACAAACGCCCGTGCTACCTCACCTATACCACTCAAAAGACAAAGGACATCATCCTTGCCAACCTCGACCGTTCGCCGCTGTTCAACGGCTCGATCAAAAGCGTCGGTCCGCGCTATTGCCCGTCCATCGAGGACAAGGTCGTCCGCTTTGCCGACAAGGAACGCCACCAGATCTTCATCGAGCCCGAATGCGCTGACACCGACGAACTCTATGTTCAAGGCATGAGCAGCTCGCTGCCCGTAGACGTGCAGCTCGAGATGTACCACTCGGTCATAGGCTTGGAAAATTGCAAGATCATGCGCTTCGCCTATGCGATCGAATATGACTGCATAGACCCCACCGCGCTCTTGCCGTCGCTCCAAACAAAGGCGGTCAAGGGGCTGTTCCTCGCAGGGCAGATCAACGGCAGCAGCGGCTATGAAGAGGCGGCGGCGCAGGGTATAATCGCCGGCATCAATTGCGCGAGACATCTCGACGGCAAACCGCCCGTCGTGCTCCCCCGCGACAGCTCGTATATTGGCGTGCTCATCGACGACCTCGTCACCAAGGGCACAAACGAACCCTACCGCATGATGACCGCGAGGGCGGAGCACCGCCTGCATTTGAGACAGGAAAACGCGGACGAGAGACTCACCCCGATCGGGCGCGAAGTCGGTCTCGTCACAGACGAGAGATATGAGCGCTTCGTCGCCAAGCTGAGAGAGCTGGACGACATCCGCGCCGCGCTCGACGAAAAGGCGCAAGCCGGCGACGTCGCCGCCTACCTCAAACATATCGGCGCGGAAGGCGGCGGTGGCGGATGCAGATACGGCGAGTTGCTCAAACGCGCCGAGGCGGACGCCAAATCTCTCAAAGAGTTCTTCCCGCGCTTTGCAAACTTTTCGCTCCGCAACCTCGACGAGGCGGCGACCGAGGTCAAGTACGCCGGCTATTTGGACAAGCAAAAGTCCTTTGCCGAAAAGATGAAAAAATTGGACGAAAAACCGCTCGACCCGTCCATCGACTATGCCTCGATCGGCGGCTTGCGCATAGAGGCGCGCCAAAAATTGGACAATATCAAACCGATGACGCTGGGACAGGCGGCGCGCATTTCGGGCGTTTCGCCCGCGGATATCACCGTGCTCATGGTGTGGCTGGCGAGGAACAAATGAACAGAGACGTATTGATCGCGCTGCTTCTACAAAAGGGGATATATTCTCCAAATCTCGTAGAAAAGTTTGACATGTTTTGCGACGAGGTGCTCGAGACAAACCGCTCGTTTAACCTGACCGCGATCACCGACCGAGACGAATTTTATGCCAAACACTTTGTCGACTCGCTCGCCGGATATGACTTTGTCAAGGACGCAAACACGGTCTGCGACATCGGCAGCGGAGCCGGCTTCCCCGGAGTGCCGCTTGCGCTCACTTGCCCAAAAACTCAATTTTCATTGGTGGACAGCCTGCGCAAAAGAGTGGACTTTATCAACACCTGCACCAAAAAATTAAATTTGGACAATTGCTCGGCGTTCCATGCGAGGGCAGAGGAATTTTGCACGTCACATCGCGAAGCCTTCGATGTGTGTACCGCAAGAGCGGTGTCGTCGCTTGCGACTTTGGCAGAGTTGTGCGCGCCTCTCGTCAAGGTTGGAGGATCGCTCGTCGCGTACAAGGGGAGAACTCTTGCCGAAGAGTTGAAGGCTTCCGAAAGGGCATTCGATATCCTCGGATTGAAGACGAAAACAATAGAGGAATACAACATTTCGGAAGACGAGAAGCACTTCCTACTCGTCTGCGAAAAGGTCAAACATACCCCGCCTCAATATCCGCGCGGAGGCAACAAGCCCAAGACTCAACCGCTTTGAAATCGTAAAAAGATCGCAAAAAGACGGTCTTTTTCCCCCGAGACCGCGCCGCTTTGAGGCGCTCTTTGATCTTGCGCCTTTGTTGCGCTTTGACGACCGTCCGAGGTGATCTCCTCCTTTTCTTTTAATATCTTCCCGATGGTGATCGCCCTTCTTTTGAGGTTGAGACTCTTCGGTTTTATGCTAATTTTTATCCATATGTTTTAGGCGTTTTCTCTCTCAATTATATTTTGTTTTCTTATCCTAAACGTGTATTGACAACGGCTCGTGCCTTTTGATATAATATATCTATCAAATTACGGCTTGTGCCGAAAGAGGATGTATGGCTGATACCAAAAAAGTTTCCGACGCGGCGAACCTCGCTTTTTCTTTGGAAAAGGGCGAAAAGGTCAAAGACGGCGTCCGCATCATCAAGATCGACTCCATCGAGACCAATCCAGACCAACCGCGTACGCGCTTCGATCAGGCGGCTTTGCAAGAACTCGCCGCAAGCATCAAAAATTACGGAGTCATCCAACCCATCTTGGTCACCGAACTCGGCGACGGCAAATATGAGTTGATCGCCGGCGAAAGACGTATGCGCGCAAGCATGCTCGCGGGTCTTTCGACCATCCCTTGCATCGTCAAGTCTTTCACCGAATCGGATAGAGCGGAGATCGCGTTGATCGAGAACCTTCAACGCGAAGACCTCAACCCCGTCGAAGAGGCGAAGGCGTACCGCGCGCTCATGGACAAGTCGGGGATGACGCAGGAAGAACTTGCCAACAAATTGGGTAAGTCTCGCCCCGCGATCGCCAACAGCCTGCGACTTTTGACGCTCAGCCCCAATGTGCTCGAACTCGTCGAGGCGGGCAGATTGAGCGCCGGTCATGCGCGTACTCTCGCGGTCATAAAGGACCAAAAAGTGCAGGAATCCTACGCCAAAGCTGCCGCCGACAAAAAGATGAGCGTGCGCCAGCTCGAGAGAATGGTCGCACACTACCTCAACCCCAAAAAGCCGACAAGGATCTATAATTCGCCCGAACTCAAAGAACTCGTCAACAACATGCAGCACACGTTCGGCACAAAGGTCAAGGCGATCGGCAACAACGAAAAGGGACGTATCTATATCGACTACTATACCAAGGACGACCTTATTCGCATATACGACCTTGTCGAACAGCTCAACAAAAAGTGACTTGAAAAAGCGCTCGCGATCGAGCGCTTTCTTTTTTTGAGGGTGAATTATACTTTCAAGCGCGGAACTTTAACAAAAAAAAGTTTGCAAAGCGTCGCCGCAAAGATCACACGTCACAAAGACCGCGCAAGCCGGGCAAGCTGCCCCGGCGGTGAAATGTCTGAGCTGTCGCTCAAACATGAAATACGGCGGTCGTTTGACCGCCGCGTGAAATGCTTGCGCATCGCGCAAGCGTGAAATGTTGCCCTCGGCAACGTTACGGAAGCGCGCTGTCATCGCGCGCTTATGCTTGTTACGGCATAGAACCGAGCCAAAAAATAGACCGCGCAACGGGAAGGTGAGCAAGCCAACAAAAAAACGACAGCGGTTTTGCTGTCGTTCGTTTGTCGGTGCTTTTATTTTTTTATAATTTATATATTTCCTCTCATAAATTCTTCTTTTTATTACTTTTTTACTAAAAATATATTGAGCGCAGAGAGTGGTGCAGATTCGCCCCGTTCGGGTTGCGAGGCGGCGACCCAGTGTACTAAAATGTACACGGTCAGCCGCCGAGACGTTCCGAACGGAGCGAAGGTGTGCCGCTATATGCGCTCAATTATCTTGAGAAGTTGCGGAGGGGTAATATCATATAGAGATAGGTATCACCGTCGACAGGCACTATCACACTTGGCGAAGTCGGGGTGGAGAAGCGTATCTTCACATACTCGTCTTCTATCACTTTGAGGCAGTCCAAGATGAACTTGGAGTTGAAGAGCATCTGCACCTCTTTGCCCTCGGTGAACACAGCGATCACTTCGTTGATGTCGCCGTATTCGCTGGCGGTGGAGACGGTGAGTTTGCCCTCTTTGATGTCGAGTTTGACAAGGTTGGACTTCTCGAATCTGCTCATGACGTATGCTCTTTCGAGGCACCGTTCGAGCATATCCTTGGAGATGGTTATCGTCGTTTCAAAGTTGGTCGGGATGCTGGAAGCGTACTTCATATATGTGCCGGAAAGAAGGTTGGAGATGATCTTGGTGTGTTTGAGATCGACGGCTATCTTCTTTTGGCAGATGGATATCTTTGCCGTCTCTTCGTCCTCTTCGAGAAGTTTGTATATCTCGGAAAGGTTCTTTGCCGGCACGATCGCGGCGGTGTAGGGCATGGTCTTGCCTATCTTCTTCTTGGAGATGGCGAGCCTGTATCCGTCCAAAGCGACGCAGCGCGCCTCTTCTCCTTCAAGTTCCAAAAGACATCCTTTGAGCACGGGTCTGACGTCGTCCGTCGCCGCCGAGAAGATGGTCTTGATGATCATGTCCTTGAAGTCTTTTTGCAGCATCTCGAACTCCGTCTCGTACTCAAACTCTTGGATGGGCGGGTAGTCGCGGAGTTTCATCGCCTTGATGCTGGTGACGCTGTCCATATATTTGATGACGACCGTTTGATCGTCGTCGAAAGAGATCTCGATCTGATCTTCGGAAGAGAGCTTTTTGATGAGTTCGCCGAACAATTTGCCGGGAACGAGAGCCTCTCCTTCTATCTTTACGTCTGCGTTGATCGTCTTTTGTATCGCAAGTTCGGTGTCGGTCGCCGTCAAGGTGAGAGTGTTGCCGTATGCGGAAAGTTTGACCCCTTCCAAGATGGGAATGGTCTTCTTCACCGGCAAAGCCTTGATGACCCTTGTGAGAGCTTCCGAAAGCTGAGTTCCGTTGCAAATGATGTTCATATTTCCTCCGTTGAGCCGCGCTGCGGTCTTATATACAATTTAGATTTTCTTTTTATCGGATAATAATAATACCAATAAGGGAGGTGGAAAAGTGGACAAGCGTCGATAGGTGCGTTTTATCGACATATAGCCTCACTATTTAGTGTGTTCCCTGTGTGGAAAAGAGTGTTGAGAAAGGGTACTCTTTCTGCACAATTTCCACAATGGTATCATTTTTTCTCCAACATGCTCCTGATGTCGTTGATCTGCGCCTTGATGAGGTTGTCCGTCTTGGACGCGTCGGTTATCTTGTCGCGCGCGTACATTATCGTCGTGTGGTCGCGCCCGCCGAAGAATTGACCTATCGTCAACAGCGGGACACCTATCATATCGTTGATCAAATATATCGCCATCTGCCTTGCGTTGGAGATGAGTTTGTTTTTGCGCTTGCCGACGATGTCCGCCTTTTTGACGCCGTAGTAGGCGCATACCGCGTCGGTGATAGAGTCCATCGAAAGGACGTGCGTCGAGATGTCGATGTCGTCTTTGAGAGCCTCTTTGACAGCGTCGAGATCGTCCGTGCTGCGCCCCGAAAGAGAGCAGAAGTAGACGACCTTGTTGAGAGCGCCTTCAAGCTCGCGGATATTGGAAGTGATGTTCTCCGCAATGAAGAAGACAGCCTTTTGAGAGACGTCGTACTTCTTCATGTACGCCTTCTTTTGAAGGATGGCTATCCTCGTCTCGATGTTGGGCTTGGTGACGTCGATCGTGAGTCCGCTCTGGAAGCGCGATTTGAGCCTCTCTTCGAGAGAGGCGAGTTCGCGCGGATGACGGTCGGACGTGAGGATGATCTGCTTGCGGAATTGGTACAGGTCGTTGAAGGTGTGGAAGAGCGACTCCTGACTGCCCGTCTTGCCGGACAAAAATTGGACGTCGTCCATCATCAACACATCCACCCCGCGGTATTTCATCCTGAATTTAAGGGTGAGATCGCTGTTTTTGAGCGAGTCGATGTAGTCGTTGACAAATTGCTCGGACGTGACGTAGAGAATGTGCGCATTCTTGTCATGTTCGAGAATGTAGTTGGCGATCGCGTGCATGATGTGAGTCTTGCCGAGACCGACCCCGCCGTAAATGAAGAGAGGGTTGTGATTTTTGCCCGGCTGCTCGGCGACCGACTTCGCGGCGGCGACCGCCAAAGCGTTGTTGTCGCCGACGACGAATGAGTCGAAAGTGTAGTCGGGATTGAAGACGTTGACGCTCTCTTCGTCTTGGACGGGCTTGTCCTCGACCGTCTCCGCCGGGGCAAAACTTGCCTTTTCGTTCTCGGTGATTATTTCTATGCCCGACACCTTGGAGCCGCTCGCCTTGATCGCCGCCTCGATCTGGTCGGCATATTGAACGGGCACCTTCTTGAAGCTGTTGAGAGGAGCGACAAGAATAAGGACGTCGTTTTCGATCGTGTAGGGTACGAGATCTTTGAACCAAAGATCGAAGCTGATGGTCGAGATCATGACCTCAAGCTGCGACAAAATAGATCTCCATATGGCCTTGCATTCGTTCATACTGATATTATACTATCATCGCGAACTTTTTTCAAGAATATAATATAATAAATATTCGCGCGCGGAAAAAGAGATCAATCCTCGAGGATGCAGCCGTTGTTGACCTTGAAAGAGGAGTGAGGAACGTCCTCGTCAAAGTGTGTGCAGGTGATCACCGTTTGCAGGTCGGCGCTCATTTCCAAGAGACGGCGGCTGCGCGCGGCGTCGAGTTCGCTCAAAACGTCGTCGAGTATGAGCACGGGACGCTCGCCGACCTCGCCGCAAAAGAGGTCTATCTCGGCGAATTTGAGAGATAGAGCCGCACTGCGCTGCTGACCCTGCGAGCCAAATTTGCGCACGTCGATGTCGTTCAAAGTGATCTTGAGATCGTCGCGATGACACCCGAATGAGGTGAAGGAGAGATCGATGTCCTTCTCCACATTCGCCGAGAGCGCGGCGCGGTATTGCTCGGCGACCGCCTCGATGTCGTCGTAGTCGAGAGAACTTTCGAGGCAAATGCCGAGCTCTTCCTTCTCGCAAGAAAGTTTGAGGTGAGCGTTTTTGGCATATGTTTTGAGTTTTTGGGCAAATTCATAGCGCTTGCGCGTGATGTAGGCGCCGTGCTTGGCAAGCTGTGTGTCCCATACGAACAACGTCTGTTTGAGAGAGTTGATGCCGAGCCCCGACTTGAGAAGTTTGTTGCGCTGAGCAAGGCTCGCGTTGTACTTTTGAAGATTGAAGAGGTAGGGCTTGGACTGCTGGCAAAGACTGATGTCCATAAAGCGGCGGCGCTCCGCGGGTCCTTCCTTGATGAGTTTGAGCTCGTCGGGAGAAAAGTAGACGATGTTGAGCACGCCCAAGATCTCGCTCATCTTGTAGGCGGGCACGCCGTCGATCGCGAGCCGCTTTTTGCCCTTGGAATCGATGATGAGGAGCACCTCGTAGCTGCGGTATTGCTTGATCACCTCGACGCTCGCCGACGCCCTGTCCGCGCCCCAGCGTATCATCTCTTTGTCGTTTTGTGTGCGCGGAGACTTGCCTATCGCGCAGCAATAGAGACTTTCGGCAAAATTAGTCTTGCCGCTGGCGTTCTCGCCCTCAAAGACGTTGAGACCCTCTTTGAGGGTCACGGTCTGAGACGCGTAGTTGCGAAAATCCGTCAATGTCACCTTGCCTATACGCATAGATATATTATAAATCAAAATTTGAGCGGAGTAAACCTTTTGAGCTTTGAGCGCACTCAAAAAAATGATTGACAAAACCGTTACTCTATTGTAATATAATATCATAAAAACAGGAGGACGCCCGTGAGCGATTCGGACCCCGGCAGTAGTTGTAGAAGACGGGGCAACGAACAACGACAGATATCCAAGCATGATCCCGAACCAAAGCGGGTCGTGCTTTTTTGTTCAAAAAAATAAAAGAAAAAGGCAGGAAAAAAGAAAAAAATGACGATGTTTTGGGCAATTGTTTTACAGATAGTGCTTATCGTCCTCAACGCGGTGTTTGCGGCGGCGGAGATAGCGGTCATCTCGTTCAACGAAAACAAACTCAAAAAATTAGCCGACGACGGCAACAAAAAGGCGAAGAGGCTCATCTCTCTTACGTCCCACCCGACCAAGTTCCTCTCGACGATACAGGTCGCGATCACGCTCGCGGGTTTGCTCGGAAGCGCGTTCGCGGCGGACTTCTTCGCCGAACCGCTCGCTCAGGCGATCATAAACGCCGCAGGCATCGAGTCCTCAGCCGGTATCACCGCGATCAATACGGTGTGCGTCATCTTTATCACGATCGTGCTCGCGTTCTTCAACATCACGTTCGGCGAGCTCGTCCCCAAACGCGTCGCGATGAAGTGGGCGGAAAAATATTCGCTCGGCATATCCGGCGTGCTCAAAGTCGTGTCTGTCGTCTTCACTCCGCTTGTGTGGTTGCTGACAGTGTCGTCCAACGCCGTGCTGCGTATATTCGGCATCAAAAAGGACGAGGACGACAACACCGTCACAGAAGAGGACATCGTCCTCATGGCGGAAGCGGGCAGCGAAAAGGGACAGATCGACGAGAAGGAGAGCGAACTCATCCAAAACGTCTTCGACTTCAAGGACAACACCGCCGGCGAGGTCTGCACCCACCGCAAAGACGTCGACATCGTGTTCACCGGCGAGAACGACTCCAAGTGGGAAAAGACGGTCTACGGCAGCCGCCACATCTATTACCCCGTCTGCGGCAAGGACGCCGACGACGTGCTCGGCATACTCAACACCAAGATCTACTTCCGCCTCAAAGACAAGTCGCGCAAAAACGTCATGGAAAAGGCGGTCCAACAGGCGGTCTTCGTGCCCGAAAACATGCCCGCGAACGAACTGTTCTACCGCATGAAGGACACCAAAGAGCATGTGATGATCGTGCTGGACGAATACGGCGGCATGAGCGGCATCGTCACGATCAATGACCTGCTCGAACTGCTGGTCGGCGACATGGCGGACAAGGACGAAAAGTCGGAATACTCGATCGAAAAGATCGCCGACGACAAGTGGCATATCATCGGGCTTGCGCCGATGGAAAAGGTGGAAGAGGCACTCGATATGGACCTTCCCGACGAGGAAAAAGAGGACTGCGAGACCTTCTCGGGCTATGTGTGCTCGGTGATGAGCTCCGTCCCGGACGACGGCGACACCCCCGAGATAGATTCGGACGGACTGCATATCGAGGTCAAAAAGGTCAGCTCGCACCGCATCGTCGAGATGATCGTCACCAAACAGTCCGCCAAAGAGGAGCAGTCCGCTGACCCGGAGGAAGAGGACAAGGACAAAGACTGACAAAAATTCGCACAAAAGCGCCCCTGCCGAAGGGGCGCTTTTTCAATGCGTTCCGGCAGAGAAAAGGGCGTCGGAAAAGAAGGGAAGGAAGCCGCCTTGCCGCGATCGGCGAGGAAAGTAAAGGAAAGGGGCGGGGCGAAGCCGCGAGAGAGCGTCTGAGGGCGCGAAAACGGCTTTCCCCGAGGAGATGTACGGGAGAGGGCAAAATGTGGCTCAAAACGGTTGATAGACGGGCTGGGCGTGTGCTATAATATGGTTGTTAAAATATTATAATCTTGTGCGAGCGCGCGCATACGCGTGCACGCGTGCAAGAGGGAGGTACAAATGTCCAAACAAGACGGCTATACCGAGAGCAACATTCAGGTGCTCGAAGGTCTTGAGCCCGTTCGAAAGAGACCCGGCATGTATATCGGCTCGACGGACGAGAGAGGGCTTCACCACCTCGTCTTCGAGGTCGTGGACAACTCCATCGACGAGGCGATGGCGGGCTTTTGCGACACCGTCGAAGTGGAGATCCTCGAAAACGGCGCGGTGTCCGTCACCGACAACGGCAGAGGTATCCCGGTCGGCATCATCGAAAAAGAGGGAAAATCCGCAGTCGAGGTCGTGCTGACCAAGCTGCACGCGGGCGGCAAGTTCGGCGGCGGCGGATATAAGTTCTCGGGCGGTCTGCACGGCGTCGGCGTGTCGTGCGTCAACGCGCTGTCCGAGTGGCTGGACGTCGAGGTCGCACAAGACGGCAAGCTGTACAAGATGAGCTTCAATCGCGGCGTCGCTCAAAGACCGCTCGCGTGCATCGGCAACACCCAAAGACGCGGCACAAAGGTCGTGTTCTATCCCGACAGCCAGATCTTCGAGACGCTCGACTTCGATTATGCGACGCTCCGCCACAGATTGCAGGAGCTCGCCTACCTCAACAAGGGGCTGAAGATCATCCTCAAAGACAGCCGTCCGCTCAAAGAAAATTGCGAGACGTTCCACTATGAGGGCGGCATCGTCGAGTTCATCCAAAGCATCAACACCAAGGGCGGCATCCCCGACACCCCGCTGTACATCCACACCGTCGCGGACGACTATCAGGTCGAGATCGCGATGCAATACAACGACAGTTACAGCGAGCAGATCTATTCGTACGCCAACAACATCAACACCCACGAGGGCGGCACCCACCTCGACGGCTTCAAGGCGGTCTTGACCAAGCTGTTCAACGACTACGGCGAAAAGCTCAAGCTGCTCAAAAACGAGGAAAAGCTCAGCGGCGACGACTGCCGCGAGGGCATTGTCGCGGTCGTGTCGGTCAAGCTGATCGACCCCCAATTCGAAGGACAGACCAAGACGAGATTGGGCAACAGCTTTATGCGTGCGGTCGTCACCAAGGCGTTCGGCGAAAAGCTGGAGGCGTATTTTGAGGAAAATCCGCGCGAGGCGCGCGAGATCATCACCAAGGCGGTCAACGCCAAAAAGGCGCGCGACGCGGCGCGTAACGCCCGCGACCTCACCCGCCGCAAGAGCGTGCTCGAATCGACGACGCTCCCCGGCAAACTCGCCGACTGCACCGAGCGCGATCCGTCCAAGTGCGAGATCTACCTCGTCGAGGGCGACTCCGCAGGCGGCACCGCAAAGCAGGGCCGCGACAGACGCTTCCAGGCGATCCTGCCCCTGCGCGGCAAGATCCTCAACGTCGAAAAGGCGAGCCTGCACCGCATACTCGAAAGCGATACGATCAAGGACATGATCACGACGTTCGGCTGCGGCATACACGAGGACTGCGACCTCTCCAAGCTCAAATACGACCGCATCATCTGCATGACCGACGCGGACGTCGACGGCAGCCATATCCGCATTTTGCTGCTTACGTTCTTCTACCGCTTTATGAAGCCGGTCGTCGAGCAGGGACACGTCTACATCGCCCAGCCGCCCCTTTACAAGGTCACGCAAAAGGGCACCAAGAAGGAATCCTACTTCTACAACGACGCAGACCTCGAAAACTATCTCGTCAGCATTGACCGAAAGGCGGAAGTGCAGCGCTACAAGGGTCTCGGCGAGATGAGCCAGGATCAGCTGTGGGACACCACGATGAACCCCGAAACGCGCACAATGCTCCGCGTGAGCATCACCGACGCGGAAAAGGCGAACGAATTGTTCACCGTTCTGATGGGCGAAGAGCCCGAGAAGAGGCGCGAGTTCATCGAACAGAACGCCAACCTCGTCGCCGACCTCGACGTATAAGGAGACACCATGGAAGATAAGAGCAACAAGAAAGATATCGACGAGATGCTCAAAGGCACCAAGTATATCGACATCGAACTCGAAAGCGAGATGAAAAAGTCGTTCATCGCCTACGCGATGGCGGTCAACGTCTCGCGCGCGATCCCCGACGTGCGCGACGGTCTCAAACCCGTCCACAGAAGGATCTTGTTCGACATGAACGAACTCGGCTTGACCTCGGACAAGCCCTACCGCAAGTGCGCGCTCATCGTCGGCGACGTGCTGGGCAAATACCACCCCCACGGCGACAGCTCCGTCTATGACGCGCTCGTCAGACTCGCGCAGGACTTCTCCATCCGCTGCACCCTCGTCGACGGGCACGGCAACTTCGGCTCCGTAGACGGCGACCCACCGGCGGCGTACCGCTACACCGAAGCCAGACTGTCAAAGATCGCAAACGAGATGATCCGCGACATCGACAAGAACACCGTCGACTTTTACCCCAACTTCGACGACACGCGCGAACAGCCTGTCGTGCTGCCCAGCAGGTTCCCCAATCTGCTCGTCAACGGCTCGGACGGCATCGCGGTCGGCATGGCGACGTCCATCCCCCCGCATAACCTCGGCGAGGTCATCGACGGCACGATAGCGCTCCTCGACAACCCCGAGATCGACATCGAGGAGCTGATGGACTACATCCCCGCGCCCGACTATCCGACCGGCGCGCTCATCATGGGCAGCAGCGGCATCAAGAAGGCGTATCGCACCGGACGCGGCAACGCGATCATTCGCTCCAAGGTCGAGATCGAAGAGCACAGCAACGGCAAGAGCCGCCTCATCGTCACCGAGATCCCCTATCAGGTCAACAAAGCAAACCTCATCGCCGCGATCGCCGAATTGGTCAAGCAGAAGAAGGTCGAGGGCATCTCCGACATCCACGAACAGTCCGACCGCGAAGGCATGCGCATCGTCATCGAGATCAAAAAGGACGTCAACCCGCAAGTCGTGCTCAACTTGCTTTACAAGCACACGCAATTGCAGGTGTCCAACCCGATGATCATGCTCGCGCTCGTAGACGGCACGCCCAAGATCTGCAACCTCAAAGAGATCCTCGAGGCGTACGTCAAACACCAAAAGGCGGTCATCACGCGCCGTACGCAGTTCGACCTCGACAAGGCGCTCGAGAGAGAGCACATCGTCAAGGGTCTCGTCATCGCGCAGGCGGACATCGACGAGGTCATCGCGATCATCCGCTCCTCCCCCGACAGACAGACGTCGGCGGAAAGGCTCATGAGCCGCTTCGGGCTGTCCGAAAAACAGGTCAACGCCATCCTCGATATGAGACTGCACAGACTCAATCAGCTGGCGGTCCACGAGCTGCAAGAGGAGTTGGACGCGCTCGGCAAACAGATCGCCGACCTGCAAAACATCCTCGCGACCCCCAGCCGTATCGTCGACATCATCAAGACGGAATTGGCCGAGATCAAGACGAAGTACAACGACCCGCGCCGCAGCGAGATCACCTACGATTACAGCGACATCGACATCGAGGACCTCATCGAGCAGGAGGACATCGTCGTCACCATTACTCACAACGGCTACGTCAAGCGCATGGGCACGGACGAGTACCGCGTGCAACGGCGCGGCGGCGTCGGCGTATCCGCCCACAAGACAAAGGAAGAGGACTTCGTCGAAAACGTCATCGCGACCAATACCCATGAGGACATCCTCTTCTTCACCAACAAGGGCAAGGTCTACCGCTGCCGCGGCTATCAGATCCCCGAAGCGGGCAAGAGCAGCAAGGGCAGAGCGATCGTCAACCTCCTCAACCTCGAGGCGGGCGAGACCGTCAGCGCGTACGTCCCCGTCCCCAAGGGCAGCGAGGGCTTCCTGATGCTGGCGACAAAGAACGGTCTCATCAAAAAGACAAAACTCGAAGAGTTCGTCCGCATCAACAGCAACGGCAAGATCGCGATCACCCTCGTCGACGGCGACGAGCTGATCGGCGCGCAGCTCACCAAGGGTGGTCAGGACGTCATCATGGCGTCCAGCGGCGGCAAGTGCATCCGCTTCAACGAGGACGACGTCCGCCCGACAGGCAGAAACAGCCAGGGCGTCAAGTCCATCCGCCTCGACAGCGGCGAAGCGGTCGTCGATATGACCCTCGTCCGCGACAACTGCGAGGTGCTGACCATCACCCAAAACGGCTACGGCAAGCGCACCGACGTGTCCGAGTATCGCCAACAGGGTAGAGCCGGCAGCGGAATCAAGGTGGGCGTGCTCAACGACAAGACGGGCAACGTCGTCAACCTCAAATTGGTCGACCCCGAAAGCGACGACGTGATGATCATCTCCGACAACGGCGTCATCATCCGCGTCAAGGCGAGCGAGATCTCCAAGATGAGCCGCAATACGCAGGGCGTCAAGGTGATGCGCATCAAGGACGAAAACAGCAAGGTCGTCGCGTTCACCGTCGTGCCGCACGAGGAGGAGACCGAAGACGCCGAAAACCCCGCCGACGAGCAGGTCGCCGAGCAGACCGTAGAGGAGAGCGCTCCGAGCGACGGCAAGGACGAATAAGCCTCTCATCGACACGGGCAGGAAAAATCTATCAAAAAGGGCGCGTCCGCAAAGAGCGGGCGCGCCTCGTATTTTGTTCGGCTCAACGTATTTTTTGTCTTCGCTTGATATTCGCCTTTGCATATGTTATGATGATATCGGTGGAAAGAAAGGAGGCAATTATGAAACGCAAAACGCGGCTCTTTTTTTGTGAGCAGCGATCGGCGGCGCGGCAGGGTGGCGTTTTGCGCGATCGGGCAGATCACGCCGCCGCAAAGGGCTTCATGCGGTTGACAGCGCGCCGCCGCGGTGATAGAATATCCGCGAAAAGGAGTTGAAATGGACGGATATAAATTGGAAATGCACCTGCATACCTCGCGCAACAGCGATTGCGGCAAGGAGTGTCCCGCGGACATCGCCAAGATCTATGCCGACGCCGGCTACAACGGCATCGTCTGCACGAACCACCTCAACCGCAACGACCTGTACGGCTATGTCGCGCCGCCGTGGAAGAGACTTTTTCGCAGCATCCCCGACTGCTGGCTGCGCGACCTGCTCGAACTCAAAGAGGAGTGCGCAAAGGTCGGCATCGACGTGTTCGCCGGCGCGGAAGTGTCGCCCGACGAGGTCACTTACTACAAGCCCGACCACCCGTATGCGGAGTTTTTGATGTACGGAATCACCGCGGACGAGCTGCGCGAAAATTGCGAGAGGTTCTTGACAATGACGCAAAGGGAGCTGTTCGAATGGTGCGACAGCCGCGGCATAGTGCTGGCGCAGGCACACCCCTACCGCGAGATGTGCGACGTCATGGACACGTCGCTGCTGCACGGCATAGAGATCTCCAACACCCACCCCGGGCACGACTCGCGCAACGCGCTTGCGGTCGAGTTGTGCAAAAGGACGGGGCTCATCCCGACCGGCGGTAGCGACTTCCACTACCGCGGCGGAGAGGGCGGCGGCGTCATCCTGCCGCGCCGTCCCAACGACGAACGCGACCTCGCCGCGATCTTGAGAGAGCGCAGACACGAGGTCATATTCAAGGAAAACGAGCAGGACTGACGGCGGAGAAAACGGCGAAAAACAAACACGGGCGCGAAAAACGCCCGTGTTTTTGTCTGCCCTTAGCTCAATTGAGCCAAGGCAAAGTTTCGTCCATAATCGTCGTGCCGCCGTCGTCGCACGCGAACAGCGATATTCCGTCCGGCGACAGCGTCACGCGGCTTGCGACGAACACGCCGTCTTTGTGTCCGCCGTCGATGAAGACGGGAAGGCCGGGATAGGTCTCGGTGTCGAGGTCGCAGTAGTGCCAATGCCCGGTGAGCGCCGCCGACGTCTTTATGCCCGTCAGCGCCGCGATCGTGCGGTCGGTCAAGTCCTCTTCGATGAAGAAGCGCGGAGAGTGGCAGAGCGCGATCGTCTTGCCGTCCTCGGTCAACGTCTCGACCCAATCGACGTTCTCGGCGCGGTAGGCGCCGAAGTCGGCAAGCCCGCCGTATTCGGGGTGAGAGTCCTCTTTGTCCTCGCCGCTGTCGAGCACGACGAAGCGGTAGTCGCCCGCCTTGACCTCGAAATAGAATTCGTCCAAGCCGAGCGCGTCCGCAAGATAGGGCGCATACGCGCCGCGCGTCTCGTGGTTGCCGCGCGTGTACACTATCGGCATCGTGCCGCCTCCGAGGTCGCCGCCGAACTCCACCAAATAGCGGACGAGCTCGTCCTCGGTGCCTAGGTCGGGCGACGCGTCGCCGAGAAGGATCACTCCGTCATAGTCGCCGAGGAAGGCTATCGCGTCCTTTGCCAAGTCGTTGCGCGTGTGCCAATCGGACACGCAAAGCCAAGTCTGAGTTTCGCCGTCGCACGGCGTGAACGCGTATTCTTCCGAGACGATCGTCTTGCCGCTGCGGCTGCCGTAGGCGTACGGCTCGTACACCTGCATCGAGCCGACGGTATAGCTGTTGTTGTCGAGATGTTCGTACGGGACGCGGACGGAGTGTACGCGCGAGTCGGACTCTATCTTGCCCTGCTTTTGGTCGTAGACGCGGTAGGTCTCGCCCTCGTATTCGTATTCGACAAAGCCCGTCCCTTCGTCCGTCGTCGCGAACACGATCGAGTAGTCGGAGCCGGTGTCGAGCACCATCGGGTCGGAGACAAAGCCGTAGACGGCGGGGGAATAGACGGTCAGGACAGCGCCCAGCACGAGCGCGACGCCGACGAGAGAGACGATCGCGACGCGCGCGATCTTGTGCTTGATCTCGGGGAAGAACAGCGCAAAGAAAACTATCGCAAAATAGAGCAGCGCGTACGGCGCCAAACCCGCCGCGCCGCGAAGCACGACGGGAGCGGTCTCCTCGCCGCCCGAGATGAGCAGGACGATGTTGAGGATGCAAAACACCGCGGTGAAAAAGTCGGTGATCGCGTACGCCGCCGTCATCGCCCCGGGGTGCGAGTCAAAGAGATCGCGCTTTTTGAACGCGAGCGCCGCCCATGCGGTCGCGACGACCGCGTTCGCCGCGATCAGCCAAAACAGCATTTGCGAAAAGCCGGGGAACAGCGCGATGTCCAAAAAGACGTGCTGGTTGCTGCGGCTTGCGTAGAAGAACAGGGGCGCGAGCGCCGCCAACACGGCGAACACCGACGCGCATGTCTTTGAGAAAAGAGCCCGTTGAAATTTGTTCATGATCCCTCCCGTGACTTAGGCGAGCGTCTTGAAAGACGCCGTAACCATATAGTGATCGGACAGGTCGGTCTCGACGACCTCGCCGCCCGTGAGTTCCAAGGTCTTGCAAGTGTAGATGATGTTGTCTATGCTGCGAAAAGACGAATCCCCCGAAAACGTCGCGAGCGCGTTGTCCGGGTTTATGAAGAGCGCATAGTCGTCGCTGTCGAAAAAGGGCGCCAGGTCGTCGAACGACGAGATGTTGAAGTCGCCGGCCAGCACCTTGTACGGGGACGGGTCGCTCTGCATCAGCTCGAAGATGAACTCCGCCTGCAGTTCGCGCAAAAGCCTGCCGTCCACCTGCGTGCCCGTATAGTCGAGATGAGTGTTGTAGAACGCGATCCGCACGCCGTCCACGTCGACCAGAGTGCGCTGTACCATGCGCGGCTCCATAAGCGCGGAGACGTATGAGTAAGGATAGGGCAGCATCGCGTATTGCGCGTCGGCGATCGCGCGGGACGTCGTCGTCATAATGCCGTACTTGTCGCCCATAGCGTATGTTTCGGTGGGGGTGAAGTGCTTGTTGACGAGGGAACCGCTCGTCAAAGCGGTCGTGAAGCCTCCTCCGCGACGGTCGAAGTCGTCGGTGTCGACCTCCTGAAGTCCGGCGATGTCGACGCCGTAGTCGTCAAGCTTAGCGGCGATCGCATATTCGTTTTCGAGGGTGTTGCCGCCGCTCCAGACGTTGTAGCTCGCGACGGTGAAAGTTGTCTCGCCGCGCGAGGCGTCGACGTTTCGCTCCGCGTCGAACTCGGGCATGTCGGGCATCGGCAGACAGGAAACAAAGAGAGCAGCCGCCAAAGCGACGGTGCAGACAACGCAAATTGCCGCAAAAAAATAGCGCCTTTTCATAATTTTCTCCTTGATTCGATTGTACTTCAAAACGGCGGAGTTGTCAACAAAGAAAGGTTAATTTAATATTGAAAACCGTCCCCAAACGCTTGCAAACTCGCGCGCAAAGGTATATAAATATTCGCGGAATATGGAAGAGCAAAAGAGGGACGCCGCAAAGGCGTCCAAGTGGTACATCGTCAAGGGCATACTCAAAAGCCGCATCGTGCTGATCGTCGCGCTGGTCGCGGCGGCGGTCACCTGCTTTTTCGTGCCGCCCGACGGCGGCTATGCCGACTATTTCGACCTCGACACGCTGTCTTGCCTCTTTTGCACGCTCGCGGTCGTCAGCGCGCTCAAACGCCGCCGCTTTTTCGAGTGGCTGGCGGTCAAAATCGTCACCGCGTTCGGCAATATGCGCCGCGTGACGTTCGCGCTGGTGTTCGTCACCTACTTCGGCTCTATGATCATGGCGAACGACATGGCGCTGATCACATTTTTGCCGCTCGGATGGCTGGTGCTGTCGTCGTGCGGCAAGACAAAATATACCGCGTTCGTCTTTGTCATGCAGAACGTCGCCGCCAACCTCGGCGGTATGCTGACCCCGTTCGGCAACCCTCAAAATCTGTACCTGTATTCGTTTTTTGAGATAGGCGCCGGCGAATTCTTCGCGATCATGGCGATCCCGTTCGCGGTGGCGTTCGTGCTCATCGCCGGCACTTGCCTTGTCGTCAAGCCCGAGCCGATACGCCTCGAAACTCACCCCGAACCCGCGCCGCCCGTGTGGAGAATGATCGTCTACTTCGTGCTGTTCGCGCTGTCGGTGATGATCGTCTTCCGCGTGTTCCCGTACTACGTCGGGCTGATCGTCGTCACCGTCGCGCTGGCGATACTCGAGCCCAAGTGCTTTTTGCGCGTCGACTACGGCTTGCTGCTGACCTTTTGCGCGTTCTTTGTCTTTTCGGGCAATCTCTCGCGCATCCCGGCGGTCCGCGACCTGCTCGCGTCCGTCGTCGCGATGTCGCCGCTCCTCGTCGGCACCGCGACCTGCCAAGTCATCAGCAACGTGCCGTCCGCGGTGCTGCTGTCGCGCTTTACGACAGACTACCGCCACCTGCTGATCGCCGTCAACATCGGCGGGCTCGGCACGCCTGTGTCCTCGCTTGCAAGCCTCATCACCCTCGGGGAGTACCGCAAGCGCGAACCCGGCAAGACGCTGCGCTACCTCGGGCTGTTTTCGCTGATCAACTTCTCCTACCTCGCCGTGCTGATAGGATCGAGCTATTTGGCGGATCTGATAGTTTGATTTCGGTTCAAGAAAGCGGCGCCCCGAAAGGAGCGCCGCGGTTTTTTTTGCTTTGCTGCCGGTTTATGCCCTGTCCGAGCAGACGAGCGCGGCGGCGCCCAAGATGCCGGCGTCGTTGCGCAGCGACGCGATCTTGACCGCGACGCGGGGGTTGAACTTGGCGCCGAACGCTTCGGCGTCCATCTTCTTTTGAAGGGGAGCGGTCAGGCGTTCGCCCTCTTTGGAGATCGCTCCGCCGAGCAATATGACGTCGGGACGGAAGATGTCCGCGAGGTTGACCAGCCCTTCGCCGACATAGTCGATGTACTTGTCGACGACCTCTTGCGCCGCCTTGTCGCCGCGCTTTGCCGCGACAAACGCGGTCTTGCCGCTGACCTTGCCCTCGGCGGCAGCCTCTTCGTGCATCAGCGAGTCGGGGTGGAGCTCCATCGCCGCCTTGGTCTGGCGGATGAGCGCGCTGACGGACGCGTACGCCTCCCAGCAGCCGCGTCTGCCGCAATTGCAGCGTTCGCCGCCGCAGACGATGACCATGTGCCCCGCCTCGGCGCCCGCGCATTCGCGCCCCTCAAACAGCTTGCCGCCGATGATGATGCCGCTGCCCACGCCCGTGCCGAGCGTGACGAACACGATGTCGCGATAGCCCTTGCCCGCGCCGAACACATATTCGCCGAGCGCCGCGCAATTGGCGTCGTTGTTGATGTAGACGGGCACGTCGTAGAACTTTTTGAGCTGAGCGACGACGGGGACGCGTTCAAGGGGAATGTTGTTGGAGTAGCGGATGATGCCGCGCTCGGAGTCGACCGAGCCGGGCTGACCGATGCCGATGCCCAAGATGTCGGAGATGTCGACTTTGCCCTCGGCAAGCACTCCGTCGACGACCTTGCGGATGTCCTCGGCGATGCCGTACTCTTCACTGTAACGCTGTGTCTCGACGGTATGTCTCGCGACGATGTCGCCCGATTCGGTGACAAGGCCGCCCTTGATGCTCATGCCGCCTACGTCTACGCCAATGTAATACATAATTTCACCTCATTATATTGTCTGCCGCGCGACGCGGCGTATTTTTAAAAGTGGAAGCGGCGCACGATCTCCGCCCACAGCTCGTCCCTCGCAAACGCGACGAAACAGACGATGGACAAGCCGCACAGCCCCGCGCATATCGCCGACGGGATCACCGATTCGATCACGTTCGCCGCATACAATATGATGGGCAAAAAGCCGATCAGACTGATCAACAGGTTGTCGACCAAAAGGGAGGGCTCTTTGCGGATCAGGCTCGCAGCGGTGATGCCCAGCGCGACCACCGAAATGCCCAAGATCACCGGCAGCGCGATGTCGAGCAGCCAATTGGCGCTCTCGTCGAACAGAGGATTGAGCACCGACTGCGCCGCCCAAAGGATGAGCGTGATCATCAAGATCTGCCAAAAGATCTTGATCCAAATGCTGCTGTTGGACATCACGGTGTTGGCGACGGTCAGGTAGCCGTACGCGAGCACCGCCATCACGATCGTGAACCAATAGACGTCCGGCGTCAGCGTCAGATTGATCGCGACGCAGACGCCCGCGACGAGGACCGCGATCGAGATGTACAGGTTGTGGAAGTTGACGCGCGAGCCGGGTTTTCTTGTCTTCTCGGTCTTGGGCGGAAAGTTGGTGTTTGTCTCCTTGCCGTCGTCGACCGCCAGCTCGTGGCACAGCGGGCAGATCTTGCTGTCGTCGTCGATCGAGACGCCGCAATACTTACAATGCATTTTCCACCTCCCAATAGTTGGACGAGACGGTGACCTCTATCCCCGCGTCGTGCAGGTATTTGACAAAGCGTTTTTCGGTGTCCGTGTCGGTTATCGACCTTGTGAAGTTGATGCACATCGTGTCGAAAGTCGTCACCGCCGTCACGGTGATCGGGCTCTTTTTGTTGGCGGCGATCGAGTAGTAGCAGTCGCGCACCAAAGGACGGAAGCTCTCGGGGAGCTTCATGATGCCGACGCTCGAAAAGGTCGCCGTCTTCTTGTGCTTGCCGAAAAAGAGGTTGGAGATGTTGAAGATCAGCCTCTTCAAAAACAGCGGCGTCAGGCGCAGCGGCAAGAACTTTTCCGCATAGACGGTCGTCGAGATCTTTGCGCCGAGCACGTCTTTTTGGGTATCGGCGGTGAGTTTTTCGTGAATGCGGGCGATCAGCTCGTCGAGCTTCATGTCGTCCGACGACATCACCCCTATGCGCGAGAACAGTGAGAAGTTGCGCACAGTCTCGGACGGGAAGATGCGCCGCAGATTGATGGGCACAAACAATTGTATGTTCTGCGGTGGCAGGTTGAGCGGCTTGATCTTGGCGTCGTACAGACTGAGGATGAACAGCGCGCCGATCATCTCGGTGACCGTCGCCTTGTGCGCGCGGCAGAACGCGAGGAAGTCCGCAGGCTTGACATAGATGTTGATCTCGCCCATGCCGGGGCCGTCAAACTCCGCGCCCGGGATCGCGAACGCCGTCTGCCCTTTGAGGGAGTCGATCGGCAGTTCGGACAGCTTTTTCTTTTGGTAGTAGGTCTGAAAGCTGTCCTCGTATTCTTTGGGGTTGGGCGGAGAGTTGATCGTCATCACCAGCTGTTCGCCGTCCACGTCCTTGCCCAGCATGCGGAAGTAGGTGAAAAGCAAGCTCTTCATGAACTCAGCCGCGCCCTTGCCGTCGGTCAGCGCATGAAAAAACTCGCCGTATATATTGTTGCGGTAGTAGGAAATGCGGAAGTAAAACCCGCCCGCGTTATGCGGCGAGATGCGGCGCAGCGCGACGGGGCTTGCCTCGTAGACGCGCGGCTTGCCGGTGTGCTCTTCGAAATAGTGCCAGAACACGCCCTTTTTGAGCTTGACGTTGATGGACGGGAAGCGCTTGACCGTCGCGACGAGCGCCTCGTTCAGCACCGCCGGCTCGACGTCTTCGTAGAGGCGGAAAGCGAGACAGAACAAGTTCTGTTCGTTCTTGTTCGCCATCATCGGGAAGATCTTTGCGCTGTTGTCCAGCCGCAGCCATTTGGAAAACTTTCTCGCCATAAAAATATTATAACATATATTCGCGCGGAAATGAACACTTTTGAGCAACTTGCGCGGGGCGTTTCTATCGCCGAGGCGAAGAGCATAGACTTGCGTATGATGTCCTACGAGTATTTTGCCGTTTTCTTCGCCGGCGCGGCGGCGTTCGGCTTGACCGCGTTTTTGGGCGGAGTCCGCAAGAGGGGAGTCGTCGCCGCGGCGATGCTCAACGTCCTATGCGGATTGCTTTACAGCGTCGCCGAGATCGCGTTCGGCGCGGCGAGCGCGCTGTCTTGCTTTGTGTCGGGGTACGGCGGTATCGCCGGACAGTTCGCCTTTTCGGTCGTCAGAGCGGTCTTTGCATAAAAAACGCCGCCCCCGAGAGGAGCGGCGCAAACGAAAGCGTTTGTTGTCAGGCGAACAGCCCTTTGAGCGCGTCTGCCAATTGACCGAGCAGGTTTTGTTCGATGAGGAATTGACCGATCGGATCGACAGTCGCGTTGTCGGCGAAGAACTTGACCTCTTCGAGCGCCGGAGCGAGAGACGCGATCACCCAGGTGAAGAACAGCGCGAACGCGAAGCCCTTGATCGCACCGAAGATGATGCCGAAGAAGCGGCTGGCGCCGTGTTGTTTGTGGCGCAGGAAGATGCGCTTGAGGAAGTACCAGATGATGCCGGTGACGATCCAAAGAGCGATGATGCCCGCGCAATAGCACGCGACGTTGAGCAGCACGTCCATGGTCAGGTTGCCGTAGATGGGCGAACTCGAATCGCCGAGCGAATCGCCGAGCGCGTCGGTGATCATAGGCCCGACGAGGAACATGACGACCATCGCGCCGACCACGACCAGCACGAACTTGATCAAAAACAAGAACTCTGCGCCGAAACCGCGGAAGAAGCCGACGATCATGCCGATGACGACAAATACAAGCGCGGCTATCGCCAAATACGACAGCGGCAACTCGGGCAACGTGCCCGCAAGATCGACACTCAACAGAAGATCCATAATCAAACACCTCTCGCGTCCGTAGGCTGCCTTTTGGGCGCGAAAGGACGCTATAACGATTGACTTTATATATAATATATCAAAAAAGAGTCCGCAAGTCAATATATTTGAGAAAATTTGCAAAAGTTTGTTTGAAAAACAAAAGAGAGGGGAACAATCGCGGTATGAGCGTCATTCAAAAAAGTGTTCCGTCGACCGTGTTCGTTTGCATCGGTACGCCGCGCATAGTCGGCGACAGCGTCGGTCCGCGCGTCGGGAGCAAGCTGATCGAGGCGGGAGTAAACGCCTATGTCTACGGCACGCTCGACAGACCGATAACTGCGCTTAATCTACACAGGTACCGAAAAATGCTCGCGATGTATCACCGCGGAGACGTCATCGTCACGATCGACGCGACGATGGGTATGCTGTCCGACATAGGCTCGGTCAAACTGTGCGACGGCGGGCTGCGCCCGGCGGGCGCGTTCCGGCGCCGAAGCGCAAAATTGGGCGACGTCGGCGTGATGGCGATCGTCGGAGAAAGAGAGGGGGATATGCTCCTTCAACTCAAAGTCGCGGACGAGGCGTTCGTCGCAGAGATCGCGGACGAGGTGTTCGAGGTCGCGCTCGCCGCCTGCCGAAGCTGAGCGGGTCGGCACGGCAAGCCGCCGCGGACAGACAAGAACAAGTATTAGATTTTTATCAAACCGTACAATTAACGTGCGGTTATTTTTTGCGAGAATATTGACGATGCGGATATTATATGATATACTAATGGTGAACTTATATGTTCAAGGAGGAACTTATGAAAAAGAAATTTGCGATCGCTTTTGCGGCGATCTTGGCGATCGTCGTCTGCGCGGTGTCCTTTACCGCATGCAACGGCGGCAACGGCGACGTCAAGCAGATTTACGAGGCAAAATTCGAACAGCGCGACAAGCAGTCGGCGGAGACGACCGTGTCCGCGACGGAACTCGACGGCCTCAACGGGACGACGGTGACCGTCTCCGGCAAGGCGCTGATCGCCCAAAGGACAGATCCCGACACAAATGATGTCAACTATGAGCTTTGGGTCGGCGGAACGTCGCGGATCTATACGGGACAAATCGCACCCACTGCCGTCGCGGATTGGTGCTGGTATGTCAACGACACGGCGATGAAGACGATCAACGTCTACACCGCGGACGCCGTCAATCAATTCTTCGAATTCAAGTATGACGGCAACAGCGTCATCCTTCCGTATGTCACGGGCAATGTGCTCTGTGTCGACGGCTTTGAAGTGCTCGAATACGATCGTCAGACGGACACGGTGACCGAGATCGGCGAGACGACAGCCGGCGACGAAGAGCCGACGCTTGAGCCCGAGGGCGTCATGATCGAGCTTGATGATGTCGACATCGAGCTTGTAGACGACACCGTGGTGAAAGTGTACGACAAGAGCGGCAAAGCGCTCCGCCTCGTCAACATGGAAAACCTGGTCCCCGGCAGCAATGCCGAAGTCGTCGCCGTGACAAAGAAGGCGCTCTGGCTGCAAGAGATCAAGGCACTGCCGGCGGACGCTTCGGACTACGATTTCTATGGAGGCGCCGACAAGTACGCGGTTGCTCAATACAAGTACGACTGGAAGTCGGGCAAAGTGTCCGAGGCAGAGCTCGGATATGTGCTGGACGGAGACGACGGCTCGGGGCTTTTGGGGCTGATGACGGACATCTTCTCGATGAGCGTCGCCAAGATCGACGGCGACAAGGCGCTCGTTGACGGAGGCGTGGTCTTCTTCGATTCCGATATGAACGTGGTCTGCGACCTGAACGACATCATGCCCGGCGCGACCGACATCGAGGTGGTCGGCGACCTGCTCAAGATCACCGACGGCTCCATCGTCAGATATTACGACAGCGAGGGCAATGTCGTCGGCGAATATCTCAGCTCGCTCGGCATCAGCGAGGACGAGAGCGGCTTGCTCGTCAAGGGCAACGATTACTTCACCGTCTCCGGCGAATATGTGTTCACGCTCGGTACCGGTTCGGACGAAGATACCGCTGTCAAATATGTGTCCGTTCCCGGCAAGATCTACTATGCAGAGAGGAACGAGATCGACCCCGACGCCGAGCCCGATCCGGAGGCGTCGGTCGGCGATTTCAAGGTCTATGACGTCGCGACCGGGGCGAGCGCGACGATCTGCGAGCTCGAAAAGACAGTCGCTGCCGACTTCGATCACGGCATCTATATCATCTCCGACGGCAAGGACGGCTACTCTGTCTTCAAGACGGCGGACGGCTCAAAGCTGATCGACTTCAGCGCAAGCGACGCGAGCGTCGGAATGACTGTGTTCGGCGAGGATGTGCTGATCGAATATTCGGTCACGCATGTGGACGGTTCGGTCGAGACGGAAGAGAGCAGATATATCCTGATCGACATCGAAACCACTTCCCCCGAGCTCTTCTGAGCGCGGACGCGGGTTTGAAAAACGGCGGCGGAGCTTCGGCTCCGCCCTTTTCGTGTGAGGTGCACAACGGTTGCCTGCTTCCGTCAGATCGCAAAGCCGAGGGCGGCGAGGACGAGATAGGTGCAGCTTTTGGGGATCATCAAAGCGCCGACTTTGGGATCGCGCTTGGACAGCGCGACCACGGGAAGATAGAACACAAAACTCAATGCGATCGCGATCGCCGCGGCAAGGGCGGCTGCTCTCGGCGGGAAAAGCATCCCGAGCTGAGTCGCCGCTACCGCGCCGAGGGCGACGAACGGGACGTTGCGCAAAAGGGGCAGAAAGGACGGCTCGTCCTTTGAAAAAGAGCGCGGCACAAAGCACAGCGCGACGCGGACGGCGGCGAGCGTGATCACCGCTGTCGCCGAGACCGCGTCGACCGACGACAGCAATGCGGCGCGCCACCACAACAGGACATAAAACAGAGTCATCGTGACGGACGCGGCGGCTTTGCCAAGGCGTTCCGCGGCGCAGGGCTTGCCTGTCGCGAAGCGGCGGACGCGCGGCACGAGGTGCAGACAGTCGCCGACGAACAGCGTCAGCACCGCCGCGCCCCAAAGCGGTTTTTCTGCGGCGAACAGTCCGATCGCGAGCGAGAGCGAAGCGGTGAGATAGACCGCGTCGAACACGCTTTCGGCGATGTGCCGCGCCGACATCTTTTGAACGGGATCGTTTTGCATACTCGAAGTATTGCCAAAAACGCGGAGACTATGCCGCAGCGGCGTTATGTCCCGAGATTGCCTTGCGCCGCGCGCGGTTTTGGTATATAATGTAGCTATGGTCAAACTCATCGAGAAGGACGTCGCGGCGAGGCTCGCGCAATTCGGGCGCATCGCCGTCGCGGTCAGCGGAGGAAGAGACAGCGTCGCGCTGTTGGACGCGTTGGTGAACTCGGGCGATCATCGCGGCGAGCTCGTCGTCGTCCATGTCGACCACAAGATGCGCGGGAGCGAGAGCGACGGCGACCGCGAGTTTGTTCTGAGGCTTGCCGCAAATTACGGCGTGCCCGTCAAGACCTGCGAGGTCGACGTGCCCGCGTTTTGCTTGGAGAACGGATACGGGGCGGAGCAGGGGGCGCGTATCATCCGTCGCCGCATCTTCCGCGATATGGTCCAAAGCGGCGAGGTCGAGCGCGTTTTGACCGCGCACCACCTGTCCGACCAGACCGAGAGCGTGCTCATGCATGTCTTTCGCGGTAGCGGGATCGAGGGCGTGTGCGGAATGAAAGAGGACGACGGCGTCGTGTTCAGACCGCTGCTCGCCGTGCCTTCCGAGACGATTGCGGAATATGCCGCAAAGAGGGGGCTTGAGTGGCGCGTCGATTCCACAAATTCGGACACCGCCTATTCGCGCAACTATCTGCGCCACGTCGTGATCCCTGCGATCGAGAAGCTGTACCCGACGCTCGAGGCGAACGTCGCGAGGCTGTCGCAGGCGGCGCGAGATACGGCGGAACTCGTGCGCGGGATGACCGCGTGCGTCCAAAGCGACAGATGCGGGCAGACGATGCCCCTTTCGGCGTTGGACGCGCCGCCCGCGATCGCGTCCGCCAATGTGTTGAAACTCTTGGCGGCGGCGGGCGCGAGAGTGGATTCGGAGCGCGCCCACATCGAGGCGATCTTGGATCTGAAAAACAAAAAAACAGGCGCCCGTGTCTGTCTTCCGCATTTTTATGTTGCGGAAAAGAGAGACGGATATGTCGTCGTATACCGCGACGACGGGGTCAAAGATTTGACCGAGATCCCGTTCGGGAAGGGGAAATTCCGCATCGCCGGGACGAACTTTGAGGTGTCGGAGTGCGGCGAAGGATCGAGGCTGGACGAGAGGGCGATCCCCCCGGGCAGCGTCTTCCGCACGCGCCGCGACGGCGACGTCTTCACCAAGTTCGGAGGCGGCACAAAGTCGCTCGGAGATTGGCTCACGGACAAAAAAGTCCCCGTCGGCAGACGGGACAAACTCGTCGTGCTTGCGCACGGCAACAGAGTGCTTGCCGTCGTCGGGATGGAGATCTCGGACGCGGTCAAGGTCGTCGACGGCTCGAAGGTCGTCGTGATCAAGGAGGAAATGTGATGGTCTACGCCACGCCCGAAAAGGTGTTGATAAGCCGCGAGGAGATCGCGGAAAAAGTCGCCGAGACGGCGGCAAAACTCGCGGACGAATATCGCGGCAAAAAACCGCTCGTCGTCTGCGTGCTCAACGGTGCGGCGATCTTTTTCGCCGACCTGATCCGCGGGATGGACATCCCGCTCGAAGTCTCGTCGGTCGCTGCGACAAGTTACGGCGATTCGACCGAGTCGTCGGGCGAGGTGCGCATCACAAAGGACATCGACGTCGACATCAAGGGACGGCACGTCTTGCTGGTCGAGGACATCATCGACAGCGGCAGGACGATGAAGGCGTTGACCGAACGGCTCAAACAATACGCGCCCGCGTCGCTGGCGGTATGCGCGTTTGCGGACAAGCCGTCGCGCAGGGTCAACGACTTCAAGGCGGACTATGTGTGCTTCGAGGTGCCGGACAGGTTTGTCGTCGGCTATGGGCTGGATTGCGCGGGATTGTACCGCAACCTGCCCGACCTGAGGATCATCGGGGACACGCAGTGAGAGGATTTGAGGCTTTCGAGGTCTTGAAGCCGATCGCAGAAGCGATCGCGCCGCACGCATTGTACGCGGTCGGAGGGGCGGTCAGGGACGCTCTCAGAGGGCGGCTCGCCGAAAAGCCCGACTTCGACGTCTGTTCCGACCTCTCGCCCGAACGGCTTGCCGAGACGGTGAAAGACAAGGGAATGACGGTCGAATTTCCGCACGGCGGGGTCGCGTCGGCTACGATCGGATTCGGAGAACTGCGGTGCGAATACACCGCGTTCCGCCGCGACGAATATGCGGTCGGGACGGGCAGCCATACGCCGATAGGATATCACCTTGTCTCAACGCCGCAAGAGGACGCGCCGCGCAGAGATTTCAGATGCAACGCCGTCTATTGGGACGTCGCAAAAGGGACGATCGTCGATCCGCTCGGCGGAGTGCGGGACATAAAGGACAAGATCTTGCGCACGACGCGCGACGCCGAGACGGTGATCGCCGAGGACCCGGTGAGGATCTTGCGTGCGGCGAGATTTGCCGCCGCGCTCGGGTTCGGCGTCGAAGAGGAGACTGCGCGCGCCTGCCGCAGACATATCGACGATGTCGACGCGCTGTCGCCGGCGCGCAAGCGGCACGAATGGGACGGTCTGATGAGAGGCGAACACCTCGTGCACGGCTTGACGGTCGCATACGAATTGGGGCTGCTCGCGAAGCTGTTCCCCGCGCTCGCCGCGTGCGCCGGAGTGGAGCAGCCGACCGAGCACCACGCCTATGACGCATTGAGACACTCGTTCGAATGCGCCGCCGCGGCGCCGCAAGACATCAAACTCGCCGCACTTCTGCACGACGAGGGCAAGGCGGAGGCGATCGCGCGCGACGGCAACATGCACGCGCACGCACTCTACGGCGCGGCAAGCGCGGAGAGGGAATTGACCGCCCTCGGCTACCCAAAACGTGAGGTCGAGAGGATATGCAGGCTGATCGCTGTGCATATGTACGACATCAACAACACCGCGAGGCGGTCAAAATTGCGTCGCTTCATCGTCCAAAACGCCGACATCATCGGCGACATATGCGCGTTGATGAGGGCGGACAGCGTGGCGACGGGCAAATACAAGACCAATCCGCGCGCCGATCGCATAGAGGCGGAGATCGAATATATGCGCGCGAAGGGCGTGCCCTTTCGGCTGTCCGAGCTCGCCGTAGACGGAGGAGACCTCGCGGCGATCGGGTTCGAGGGGAGAGAGATCGCCGAAGAGCTGGCGAGACTGTTCGAGATGTGCCTCAAAGACGAGTGCCTCAACCAAAGAGAGGCGCTGCTCGAAAAGGCGATGAAAAAAATGCAAAAATTTGCCAAGCCGCAGCAGCGGCACGGGAGGAAGAAATGACATTGACCGAGATCATCATCACGGCGCTTGCCGCGGTCGCGGCGGCAGCCGCGCTTGCTGCGTTGATCGTCGTGTGCGTGAGGACGCGCGGCGGCGGAGTCGACGCGGACCTTCTCAACGACGTGAGAAAGATGCTCGAAGAGAGCGCGGACGGCAGATCGCAGGAGATCCAGCGCACCGTCAACAACGCAAAGGATGTGACGCTGAGCGTGATCAATCAATCCAACAGCTCGGTCGCAACGGCGATCGGCACCTATCTCAAAGGCAGCGGCGAGTCGATGGACAAGCTGATCGAAAACACCGCAAAAGAGATGAAAGAGTTTCGCGCCACGCAGGAGCAAAATGCTGAGAAGATCAACACGGGCGTCGAAAAAAGCCTCAAAGAACTCAAAGAGGAGACCGTCCGTTCGATCGAAAAAATGCAAGAGGACATACGCCGCCAATACGCCGACACGAGGCAGGAGCTTCGCGCAAATCTGGACGACATCAAAAAGGAGATGACCGATAACCTCGGCAAGGTCCGCGACGACAACAACAAACAGCTCGAAAAGATGCGCGAGACCGTCGACGAAAAGCTGTCCAAGACGCTGGAACAGCGTTTGACCGCGTCGTTCGACATCGTCAAAAAAGAGTTGGATTCCGTCAACAAGAATTTGCAGGAGATGCAGACGCTCGGCGACAACGTCAAGGACATCAACAGGGTGTTCCAAAACGTCAAGACGCGCGGCAATTGGGGCGAGACCGCGCTCGCGGCGTTGCTTGAGGAGCTTTTGGACAGGTCGCAATACGAAGAGCAGTTCAAGATCAAAGGGCAAAACAGGGTCGATTTTGCGATCAAGATGCCCGGCCGCGACGGCGGCGAGGTCTATCTGCCCATAGACAGCAAGTTCCCGATCGAGAATTACGAAAGGCTGCTCGCAGCCCAAAACGACGGCGATGTCGGCGCGATGAACGAGGCGCGCAAGGCGCTCGAAGCCGACCTAAAAAGTCAGGCAAAGAGCATAAAGGACAAATACATCTCGCCGCCCAAGACGACAGACTTCGCGGTGATGTATCTGCCGTCCGAGGGACTTTACGCCGAGGCGATGTCCCTGCCCGGGCTGAGCACGAAATTGAGGCAGGATCATCAGGTGGTGCTCGGCGGTCCGTCGGTGATCGCGGCGCTGCTCAACAGCTTGCAGATGGGCTTCCGCTCGCTGCAATTGCAAAAGAACAGCACGGAGATACGCAAGGCGTTCGACAGGTTCCGCAAGGACTTCGGCAAGCTCAACGAGCTGATCTCAAAGGCGAAAGAGAGAAGCGAAAAGGTCACAAAAGACCTCGGCGAAGCGCTCGACCGCAACGACAAGATCAAGGGCACCTTGGGCAAGTATGCGATCGCCGCGCCCGAGGACGAAGCGGCGGCGGCGATAGACGCGTCTGCGGAGGGCGACGATGAAAGCTGACCTCCACATCCACAGCTCTTGTTCGGACGGGTCGGATACGCCCGAGGCGATCGTTGTCAAGGCGAAGGAGTACGGCATCGGGGCGATCGCCGTCACCGATCACGACAACGTCGACGGGGTGGAGCGCGCAGTGGCAGCCGGACGTAAATACGGCGTTCAAGTCGTGCCCGGGCTGGAGTTGAGCACCTATTCGATCGCCGAAGTGCATATTTTGGGCTATGACGTCGACGTGCACAGCGCGCCGCTGCTCGAAAGGCTGGAACGAATGCGCGCACAGCGCAAGGAGCGCATCGCCAAGATCTTGGACAATCTTGCCGCGATGGGTATTAAACTCGACGCGTCGCCGCTCGACGACATCAAGGGCAGCGTCGGCAGACCTCACGTCGCGAGGCTCTTGATCGAGGGCGGCTATGCGGCAAGCGTCAACGACGCGTTCGATCGCTATCTCGGCGAGGGCGCGAGCGCATATGTTCCGTCAAAACGCATCACTCCCGGCGAGGGCGTCAAACTCATCCGCGCCGCCGGCGGAGTGCCCGTACTCGCCCATCCCATGTTGATCAAGCAAAAGGGGAGACTGACCGACCTCGTGCAGGGGCTGGTCGGGGTCGGAATGGGCGGCATTGAGACCTACTATCCCTCGCATTCCGCTCAGGACATCGCGATCTTGTCCGACATCGCGAAAAGGAACGGACTGATCACGACGGGCGGCAGCGACTATCACGGCGCAGGCAAGGCGGGCGACATAGGTTGTGCCGGCTACGAGGTGTCTCCAAAGACGGCGAAAACGCTTGGGATAAAGCTTTGATAAGAGCGTAAAAACGTAACGCGCGCGCACAATAACCGTATGAAAAAGGTGTTTTTCGCGGTCATTGTCGCGTGCGTTTTGCTTGTCGCGGCGACGGGAATGTTTTCGGCGGCTGCCGAAACCGGCGGTGCAAAAAGGGCTTTGCCGTCCGAGGACGGCGTTCGCCCGCTGCCCATCATCGAGCCGACAGCCGGCGTCAAAGAGCCAAGAGAGGATGTCGTCGGCACGGCGGTCGGGCTCGTGTCCGAGTTCGCCACCTCTTTCGACACCGGCTCGGTCGGCAGAAGTTGTAACATTGCGCTCGCCGCATCCAATTTTTGTTGGCTCAAAGTCGGCGAAGGGGAGAGGCTGTCTTTTAATGCGACGGTCGGTCCGCGCACAGAACAGCGCGGATATCACAGCGCAAAGGTCATCGAAAACGGCGAATATGTCGTCGGCATCGGGGGCGGCGTATGTCAAGTCTCGACGACGCTCTACAACGCATGGATACGCGCCGGGCTTTCGGTCGAAAGCGTCAGGGCGCACTCGCTCCCGTCGTCCTATTGCGAGCTGTCGCAGGATGCGACCGTCTCCGAATTTATCGATCTCGTGCTGGTCAACGACGGGGACGGAGCGGTCTACATAGACGCCGAAGCGGCGGCGGGGACGTTGACTTTCAGGGTGTACGGTACGCCGCGAAGGGAGAGGTTCGAGTTTGTTTCGGAGATCGAAGAGACCATCCCTCCGCAGGGTGAGACCATCGAGTTCGTGCCCTCGCTGGACGGAGAGGACTATCGCGTGGTGCGCGCTGCGCGCAACGGCTATCGGACGAGACTGGTCCGCCTGACCTATGCCGGAGAGACTCTCAAAGAGCGCAAAGTGTTGCGAAAAGACGTCTATCTTGCGGTGCCGGCAAAGGTGCTTGTCGCCGAAGATATCGACTGACAACGCACACCGGCACGAAAAAGTGCGCGTATACGCCGAGTTTTCCGCAACAAAAACGCCGCCTCTTCGGCGGTATTTTTATGCCGTCAACGCTTGCGCGGGCGCGCAGCGCTGTATTATAATAATACCAATGAAATCAGTGTGACGGAGGTCATTATGAACTATTCGGACAATTACCGCAAATGGCTCGAAAATTGCGACGAGGACGGCAGGCGCGAACTGCTTGCGCTCGAGGGCAACGACAAGGAGATCAAAGAGAGGTTCACCCTTCCGCTCGCGTTCGGCACCGCCGGCATGCGCGGCACGATAGCATACGGCATCGCCAACATGAACGTCTACACCGTCGCGAGGGCGACAAAAGGGCTTGCAGACTATGTCAACGCATGCGGTGCGGCGGAACGCGGCGTCGTCATATCGTACGACACGCGCAACTTTTCGTACGAGTTTGCGATGACGACCGCCCGCGTGCTTGGCGCGCAGGGAGTCAAGGTGTTCTTGTTCGAGAACGTTCGCCCCGTGCCCGTTTGCAGCTTTGCGGTGCGCGAGACGGGGGCGATCGCCGGCGTCATGATCACCGCAAGTCACAATCCCAAGGAGTATAACGGTTACAAGGTCTACGGCGAGGACGGCGCGCAGATGTCGCCCGAGGCGACCGCCGAGGTCGTCGCCTACATCGACAAGGCGGACTATTTCGGCATTCCGCAAGAGCAGACCTGCGTCAAGACGCGCGACGACGTGATCGGCGGCAACGGCAAAAGCATCTCCGATCACATCACCGTCATCGGTAAAGACATAGACGAAAAATATTATGCGGCGATCACCAAGCTGTCCCTCTCTCCCGAGGCAGTCAAGGCGGAAGGCGCGGGGATGAAGCTTGTCTACAGCCCCCTGCACGGCAGCGGATACATTCCGGTGACGACGATGCTCGCCAGGATGGGCATCCATGTCGACGTCGTCGAGGAACAGCGCTTACCCGACGGCAACTTCCCCACCGTGGGTATGCCCAATCCCGAACAGCCCGACGCGCTCGCGCTCGGCATAAAATTGGCGGACAAGGTCAACGCCGACGCCGTCATCGGCACCGATCCCGACTGCGACCGCATGGGCGTCGCGATCAGGGACGACGAGGGCAAGTTCGTGCTCTTGACCGGCAACCAAACGGGCGCGCTTTTGATGGACTATATTTTGAGAAGACGCTCCGAAAGGGGAGATCTGCCGTCAAACGGCGCGGTCGTCAAGACCATCGTCACCACGCGCCTTGCGGACAAGATCGCCAAATCATACGGCGTGACTCCGTTCGACGTGCTGACGGGCTTTAAGTTCATCGGCGAGAAGATCAAAGAGTGGGAGAGCAGTGGCGAATACACCTTCTTGTTCGGATATGAGGAGAGCTACGGCTATCTGTCCGGCACACACGCGCGCGACAAGGATGCCGTCGTCGCCGCAATGCTGTTCGCCGAGATGGTCTGCTACTATCAATTCAAGGGGCAAAGGCTCTACGACGTGCTCGACGGCATCTTCAAGAAGTTTGGCTATTTCGCCGAAAGCAGCACTTCGTTTGCGTTCAAAGGGCTCGACGGCATGAGCGAGATGAGCGCGATCATGGACAAAGCGCGCAAGGAGACCATCACCGAATTGTGCGGCAAAAAGCCCCTTTCCAAGACAGACTTCCTCAGCGGGGTCACCACGTTTGCAGACGGCTCGACCGCTCCTTCGGGGCTGCCTAAGACAAACGTCATCAAGTACGACCTCGGCGACGACGAGTGGGTCTGCATCCGCCCCAGCGGCACCGAACCCAAGCTCAAATTGTACGTCTCCGTCAACGCCGGCTCGCGCGAAGAGGCGAAGGCGCGCAACGCCGCGTTCACCGAGGCGCTCAAAAAGGACATCCTCGGCTGACAAACATCGCAAAATCGGTTGCCAAAAACCGATGAATGTGATAATATTGCTAATGCACCGCTCAAGTGCATATGCGGAGATGGCTGAGCTGGCCTAAGGCGCACGATTGGAAATCGTGTGTACGGGGAACCGTACCGAGGGTTCAAATCCCTCTCTCCGCGCCAACGCTTCGGGCTACGGCTCAAAGCATGCCACAAAAGCGACAGGAAAGGAACAAGTTCCTCCTGTCGCTTTTTGTGTCAAGCCCCATGCCTCGCCCTGCGCTCCGCTAAGGAGCATCGGGAACCGAAATAGTGACGCGTCGTTACACTCCGCTATTCCGTCCTCGCTATGCTCGTCCTTACGAATCCCTCTCTCCGCGCCAACGCTTCGGGCTTCGGCTCAAAGCATGCCACAAAAGCGACAGGAAAGGAACAAGTTCCTCCTGTCGCTTTTTGTGTCAAGCCCCATGCCTCGCCCTGCGCTCCGCTAAGGAGCATCGGGAACCGAAATAGTGACGCGTCGTTACACTCCGCTATTCCGTCGCTACGCTCCTTACGAATCCCTCTCTCCGCGCCAACGCTTCAAGCTAGGCTTGAGGCGAACCAAAAACGGGAGTTTGGCACAAGTGCCACTCCCTTTTTTGTACGCGCTCTTGCCTGCGCTTTCCGCTTCGCTAAGGAGAATCGGGCACCGAAATAGTGACGCGTCGTTACACTCCGCTATTCCGTCCTCGCTATGCTCGTCCTTACGAATCCCTCTCTCCGCGCCAACGCTTCGGGCTTCGGCTCAAAGCATGCCACAAAAGCGACAGGAAAGGAACAAGTTCCTCCTGTCGCTTTTTGTGTCAAGCCCCATGCCTCGCCCTGCGCTCCGCTAAGGAGCATCGGGAACCGAAATAGTGACGCGTCGTTACACTCCGCTATTCCGTCGCTACGCTCCTCACGAATCCCTCTCTCCGCAAACATGTTTTCCGTGCCTTTTTGTTGGCGCGCTTGCCTACGCTTTTCCACTAGCCGGCGCCCAAGCTTGGTTTGAGGCGACCCAAAAACGGGAGTTTGGCACAAGTCTTCGTCAAAATATTAAGGCGTTGTCGTTCAAAGCGTAGCGGCGTATGCTTGCATTGGAAGTATTCATATGATAATATAAATCATATGGAGGATAATATGAAAATCAAGAGTGTGATAGCGGCGACATTGTTGCTGATAGTTGTTTTGGCAATCGTTTTCACCGGTTGTGGCGAGACGGCGGATTTGACAGAAATTAGCAAAAAAATTGAAGAGATGCAAGGTAAGATCGAAGGGTTGGAGCAAGAGAATGATGGATTGGGTTCGCAAGTATCGGATCTTCAAAGCGACGTTGAAAGTTTGGGCGAGAGAGTGAAAAAACTTGAAAGTTCTGTCAATTTGATAAATACTTTGGACAAGAGGATTTCCGCTCTTGAAGCGGCGGGAGGTGACGCGACGCAATTTGAGCAACTCAAAATACAAGTACAAAATTTGCAAGCGGACTTGATTGCAAACAAGGCAAGTGATGATGCAATCAAAGCGCAAGCAACGCAAATGCAACTCAAGCTGGACGAGATATATGCTGCGGTGGGTGAAGATAATACATTTGGAGAAGTGTTGAACACTATTCAATCCGACATTACTGCATTGTATGGAGAGGTCGACAGATCTGTTCTGTTTGAAAACGGTAAAGAGTACGAAGTCAAGCTGAACGGAGTCGTATATTATACGATAGCAATAACGTTGGAATATCACAAAGACAGGGTGCAAAGCGAACAGGATATTAAAGAATGTTTTTCATCAGGATTGCATTGGTGTGGGAGAATAGATATTAGTAATCATACAGAAATAGCTTTAGATGAAATGAAAGCAAGTAATATAATCAAACCGCTTTTGGATGGCAAAACTAGGGTTGCGTTTGGGATTTATACAAAAAAAGGACAGGGTTTGCCGGAAGAAGAATCAACTATTCCAAGTGGGGCGAAAAGAAGTTGGTATTTTACAATAGATCCAATAGCAACAAATAATGGGATTTTTCCCAAGGATTATATGGATCTTGCCATTGAAGATAGAGGCAATAATATTAAGCTACTTGTGCTTGAAAAGATATGGGACGGAGTTCAAGAGCCTATTATTGGAGAAGTTGTATAACGCAAATAACTCAATACATATTTAAAGAAGCGGTAAATTGCCGCTTCTTTTTTCTGTCAAAAAGTTCGGGACTTTTACGTCTATTTGATGTGATATACTGTGTTTATACAGGAGGTACAATATGGCAAGTACAAATTATGCTGCAAAAGAATGGCGATCGAACGACATAGTAACGGCAGATGATTTCAATCGTCTTGAACAAGGTGTTGAGCAAACAAGCGAAAGAGCGGCGGCTCTTGAATCGCGAGCGGCGACAATCGAGTCCAATATCAGTAGTAATGATGGAGACATTGCTGCGTTGCAACAAAGGATGACCGCCGTTGAAAACAAGGCAAACGCCAACGGCAACAACATTTCGGCATTGCAGACGAGGATGACGTCTGTTGAGAATAAGGCAACCGCCAACGCAACGGATATTGAGACATTGAGGGGCCAAATTGAAGAGTTGACGTCAAAGTTGACGGCGACGGAATCGGACATTGAGGATTTGCAAAAGGATGCAGTGACCAAGAGTTCGTTGAAATATGATCTCGCGGAACATTTGGTTGATGACAAAACTACGTCTTACTCATTGGTCAAAGGAGAATCCACCGCTACGCTGACAATGCATTTTAAGAATCTTAACAATACGTTGATCAAATATCAATATTACAGGAGGAGCTCTTCGGTAAATGGGAGTATTGGCATCAGCGTTAGCATCAATCCAGACGAAAAATATTCAGGATTCAAGTATTTTGTATATACGTTGTGCGATGTTGATACGACGAAAACGAATACAATGAGTGAATCCGACATTGAGAAGTTCATCAGCGTAGTAAATCGAGCGGTATCGGGACATATACGACGTCCTTCTATAAGGAAGGCGGACAGATCAAGTGCAAAGTTGGGCTTCTCGGCGGCAGCATTTTCTCAAAGGTTTATGTCAATTTGAACATAAATGTTGCAAAAATTAGCGAGAGTAGTTATGGTATATACTAATACGCAACGCATATTAGTATAGAAGCGAAAACTAGGACAAAAGAAGCGGTATTTTGCCGCTTCTTTTGCATCGGAAAAGTTCGGGACTTTTTCGAGGGAAGGAGGTGTTATACTTTTACAGAGAAAAGCGACGCGCAATGAAGCAATATCTGGCAATGCGTCGGTTAAAATGATAGAGAGGTAACACAAATGAGCGAGCTGGTTAGAAAACTCAACGGGCGTATTGAGATCATATTCGGCAATGAAGACCAAGACGGAGGTGTGCAGGTCTTTGAGGGCGGCGAAACAGAGGAAGAGATTCCTTACAATACCAAGAAAGGATTGATTTCTTTGAACGAATCCGATTTGGAAAATCCTATCGCAATGGTGGGGCATTACGAATTGTTTCGCAAGCCGAGGCTTATCGGCAACAGAAAATTTTATCAGGGCGTCATCGGCGATGCCGGATGCACGTTGAGTTACAAGTTTACTCAACAAAGAGGAGTTGCCGAGTGGACGGTTGCCGGAGTCAAATATCAATACGGCAAAAAGGAAAATGTTTCCGGATATTTGGAACAAGACGGCAGTTATGCCCTTGAGGTACCGTCCGACGTGACGATTTCGCTGTATGCGGAAGGTGTTGCGGAAGCGGCTGTGTCCAATCGTTTTCGGTTGATTGTAACGAATGGGACATATACCGATGTCGACGGCAAAGCTGTGAGCGTAAACGTTTCGGGCGGATTGCATTATACTTGTGATGAAAAAGTTTTGTCACAAGTTTTTCTCGACCAAGAACTCGTATTCAAGACAAGCGCGCCAATCGACGCGAAGTACAAAACTGTGGTTGTGGAAGTCAACGAGGCTCGCAGGATTATCGTGTCGCAAAATGAAACGGGCGCGATATACAATTACGGAGGGGATACGCTTGTGGGTGCTGAGCAGGCGTTCGCCGCAGGGCCGATAGAGGTGTGTTGGCTGGCGAAGTGCTTTGACAATCAAACGGAGACTTTCGACAGTAACGAAATCCAAAACATGGAGATCACGAGGCAATTGTCGGACAGTGAAGGAGATATATCCTACGGCGTCGTCAGCAACAGCATGAAGGCGGTCATATACAACGAAGATCGCAAGTTTGATGTCGGCTATCTCAAAGACGCGGTGTTTGTGGGGCGGCGAGTCATCCCTTATGTTACGGTGGACGGCAAGGAGTCAAGGCTCGGAACCTATTATGTGTCCGAGCGCGATATCCCCATGGACAACAGCTGGGTCGAGTTTTCCGCCAATGACAGATTGTATGATTTGCAAAGCCTTATGTATACCGGATTCTTTCCGGAGAAGGTGGCGTCTACCGGCAAGTTCAAGCCCGAATCCATGTATCGCGTGATTGAGACGGTGTTTGAACAAATAAACGAAAATCTCGTCGTGCAACTTGAGAACAAGATGTACTATTCTGCCGAAGCAAAAGAGCTGCTTGCGTCTTTGAAGGCGAAATACAACGCATCGGGAACGAATGCTAAGCTGACGGCGTTGTTTGCAAAGATGGAAGAGCATCTTGACGCTTCCGACGAATTCAGCGTGCTCATTGAGGGCGTGGATTGGAACTACCTTGATTGGAGCATTCCCGATCCTTATCTCGAAAGGCAATCGTTGTGGAACGTGTTGGACGACATTGCCAAGTCGTCGTTGAGCGTGATCTATATGGACACTCAAGACAGGCTCATCATGCATACGGATCTTTATGACGAAAGATATTTCTTGCTGGACGGAAAGCTCTATGTCTATACCATTCAAGGGGAGTGCAAAGAGGTGGGCAGCGACAATGCGCCGTTTGGCAACACCATCACGGCGTCCAATGCGTTCAGTCTGTCCAAACCTCAAAAGAAGATGGGCATAGCGACCGAAGTGTCGACAAGCTACCAAAGCTATGATTTTACAAGCGATGATCATCAAGGTCAGGGTAGCAATATTATAACGTACTATCTCAAAGATTTGAGGCCGGAAGAAAGGCAAGAAGGAGATCCGGATGGATATTTGAGGTTTAAGCTGTATGTGCCGCAGTACCTTAAGAAAACATTAATTGTTTGTTCGAATGATAGTGCGATAGAAGTTATAGATAATAAAGAGCCCAGAAGTGAAGGGAATAGGTTATTTTATAACGTTATTGCCAAAAATGGAGTAGACAACGGAGGGAATTGCATTATTCAAGGGGTTGCGATAAACAACTCGACAACGAAGATCACAGTCCGTAACTTTGCGATTCCCAATCAAAATGCGCTCGAGTATTCCGCAGGGAAGTTACTCAATTGTGAAAGCAACGCCAAGGCTTTGGCAGATCGCATTGTCACACTCTTCGCTCACGGAAGGGAGACGTTTGAATCGGAGTGGGTAGGAGATCTCGGCTACGACATAGATCTACCCATCGATTTCGATTATGCATTGACGCTCGGCGGCAAGCAGATCACTGCAAAAGGCACATTCCGCACGGTGAGCAATTCTTTGACATTTGACGGCAGTCTTCGACAAACCGTAAAGGCATTGTCATATTATAAAGGAGAATAGGCGAGATATCCTTGAAAATAGACTACCTGTATGCTATGATAGTGTCACGGAGGTAACGGTATGAAGAAAGCCATAGTTGTTGTTTTGATATTGTCCATTGCAGCAATGTCGCTGCTCGTGCTTGCCGGATGTATAGAGCAAGAAGACGTTGACGCGTTGAAGGCGGAAATCGAAGCTTTGAAGGAGCAAGTGAGTGACTTGAAGGGCGATGGCGCCGAGTCGAATGTTGCGGAACTCGAAGCGGAGATCGAGACATTGAAGTCAACGATAGCGTCGTTGCAAAGCAAAGACAATGCGTTGCAAACCGAGATTAACAACCTGAGAACCAGGGTGCAAAAACTTGAGACCTCCGTCAAGTTGATTGACAAGCTGGATGACAGGATCACAGACCTTGAGAACAAGGGCGGTGACACGTTGCAATTCAATGAGTTGAAGGCTCAAGTCGAGATGTTGCAGGAAGACTTGCTGACCAATAGCTCCGACGATGAAGGAGTCAAAGCCCAAGTGTCTCAAATGCAATTGCAATTGGACGCGATCAATGCGGCAATGGGAGACAATGACAATTTCGCCGATGTGTTGACTGCAATTCAAAACGACATAACCGCATTGTACGGCGAGGTGGACAGGGTGTTGCCGTTTGAGAACGGCAAAGAGTACGAGGTCAAACTCAACGGCATTGTCTACTACACTGTGTCTATTTTGATAGAGTATCATAACGGGAAGGTCCAGAGTGAGCAGGATATTAAAGAGTGCAATTATACAGGAAGGCATTGGTGTGGTAGCGTATTAGTTCATAATCTATCGAATTCTGTAATTCTAAGTGCAGGTTTTGAGCAAATGATGTATTTTGTGGCTGATGACAAATATGCGCTTCTTCCACATTGTTTAGAGAAAGAAGGACAAATGTCTGCGCAGACTACGGAAATCGCATACGGCGAAACAGCTAGATGGTACTTTTTTATTTGGCCTGGAGAGTTTGAAACAGCAGACAAATCTTTGGATGTAAGATTGGGCGTTAAGAATCTAGTGGAATTGCCATTGCTATATCTTGAAGATGCATGGGACGGAGTGCAAGAGCCAATCATTGGAGAAGGCGCTGTTTGATTCAAAAACTCAATACATATCAAAAGAAGTGGCAAATTGCCGCTTCTTTTTTCTGTCAAAAGTTCGGGAGTTTTTTGGAGGAAATACATGTTATACTGTTGACATAAAGGAGGTGTGACATGGCTACACTTGAATTCAAAAAGAACGTATGGTCTTCCAATGACATTATCACGGCGGACGAACTCAATCGACTCGAAAACGGAGTCGAATACAACAATGAAGGCGTCAATGACGCATTGCCTCGCATAGAGGCGCTTGAAGATCGCGCAACAGATCTTGAGGGGCGTGCAACAGCGGTTGAGGGACGAGCAACGACTTTGGAAACTCGTGCAAATGGTTTTGATTCCGCTATAGCCGGAAACGATAATGATATCGCCGCTTTGGTTGCAAGAGTGACCGAATTGGAGACCAACTACACGGCTTTGGCTAACAATGTGATCACAAAGAGCAATTTTGCTTATGACATAGAGCCGCATCTTGCTTATTCGACTAGTCGTAGGCTCGTTTTGAATGATGTTACGTTGGAAATAGAATGGAAAAATCGGCCGGCGCAATGTCTTAAATACTCTTTCTATAAGAGATCTTCGAGCGGCGAATTGTCTTTCAGCAAAACGGTAACAACCGGAGAAAGCAAACATTCCGGATATAAGACCTTCACTATGACGGTTGCCACTTTGACTGAATCTACGAATATGTCAGGAGATGATTTGATGAAATTTGCAAGCATTATAAAATGGTCGAGTCAGGTGGTTGCATATCAAGACCCATATCTGTATATCAGCGACAATAAGATAATGTGCAGTGTGTCGATGCTCGGAGGCGGTCCTGCGATATCAAGGAAGCTGGATCTTCTAGTGCAGATTTATTCTGCAAACGATACAGAGTATAAATTGAACTAAGGAGAAACCTATGAACAACATCTTTACGATCAAGTACAATCAAGACGGCAGCATTGCATCCATAGATGACGTGCGCCTCTTCAAGCTCAGCAACGGAGTGACCACGATACGCGCATTGTGTCCGTTCGATCCGATTCAATACGACGCATTTATCAACTTCGTATTGCCGAACGATGAACAGCTCAACAGCAGAGCAATGGAGCCGCAAACTCAAAAGGTTGACGGCATGTTCGCTTACGAGTATCTTATGCAGGCGCAAGAGTTGCGATATCGCGGCAAGCTGAGAATGTCCGTTACATTCCAAGAGAGGGTATGACCATGAGCAACACCATCAATTCGCTTTCCACGCAAGAGTTGACCGCAAAGGTCGAACAGTCGCTCGGCAAGACTGAGCAAATCGAGCAAACGAGCGATTCCAAGCAGGTCGTGAACACCGAAATCGCTACATTGCCCGTCAAGGTGAGCTCCGCGCCGAAGCTGAACAAAGAGACGGCGCTTGAAGGCGGCGTGACAAAGAGTGCGTCAGTCACAATCGGCGCAGACAATTTGGTCTATGCCAATGTAAGAGTGTCGTCAGAGCAAGGCAATGCCATCGTGCTCAAAGACGACGGGCTTTTCGCCAATCAGCAAGAGCAAGCTGCAAGCGTTAATCTTGCGGGAGGGGAGTCGGAATCCAATGTTGTGACAATCCAAGACGGCGTCGTCAAGGCTTCGACCAAAATCTCACCTCAAGTCGGGAACAAGCTGTCGCTCAAACAAGACGGCTTGTATGTGGAAGAATCGTCTGCCGGAGTGTCCGCCGTCGAAGTTCAGCAGATGATTGAAAACGGCAAATCAGATGTAGTGCTTCGCGAGTTCAGCGGCGTCAAGTTCACTTATGCCGAAAACGCACTCGTCATCAGCGTCGGCGGCGTTGACAAAATGAAGATTTCTTCGCAAGGAGTTGACTTTTTCGTATGAGCAGCGCTGCCGAAATATTTAACGCCTGCATGAGGCATGTCGATGGGTTCAACAAGATCACCACGCCTTTCTTTGTCAATTGGGAAAAGGTCGATTTTGTTACTGCGCCGGCAAATAGGATATATAGCCTCAAAGCAGTTCAATTGCCTTTTATGATCAACGGAACGAGGTATTCCGTTGCAAGAAAGGGCTGCCGTCCGCAAACCACGTTGCGTGCCGAGTTTTCGTTCCCGGGGCAGACAAAGTATTTGATAAAGTTCAGCGATGGGGAAGTAAGGCTTTGCGGCGCTTTGTATTCCGTTGACACTCCTATTCAAAGCAGGTCGGGTGACGTGATTGCGGCGGCAGAATTGGATGTCGGATATCTGTATTTGCTGTTGCAAGGCGCAGGAGGCGGCGGCGCAGGTTCTTCTGCGGGTACAAGCGGATCCGGAGCGGGGCGAGGAGCGTTGCTAATCGCTTGTATAGATTTGGACTCTCCGTGGCAAATCGATTGTGGCGCTGCAGGGCAAGGCGGAGGGCATTCTTCCAATGGCGGCAATGGAGGTAACACTACGGCGTCTCGAGACGGGATGCTAATTATCGCAGGCGGAGGCGAGGGCGGACAATTCGATCAACGCGGAGGTAATGGCGGCGTAGTTAACGCTCCCGACAACGGAAGTTGTCATTTGATTTTGTCGGTCAATGGGGCGGCAGGCAGCGATGTCAACGGCAAGGGCAATGGATTTTCTGCGGTTACGTCTGAAAATTATGCCGACAACGGCGAAAATTACGTCATTTCGTTCCCCGAAGTAGAAAGAGCGTGGGACGCTATCGGTTTTCACGGCGGATCGGGAGCTTCTTCTGCTTTTGGAGAGGGAGGAAAGGGCGAAGGTCTTGCTTTTGACGGCGGTGACGCTCAAGGATATGGCGCAGGCGGCGGAGGAGCCGGTTCCACTCCGGCAAGAAACGGCGGAAAAGGCGGGGATGGTTGCATAAAATTTTACTATTGACTCCTTGCTCCTCAACATTCAAAGCACGCTTCGGCAAATTGCCGGGCGTGTTTTGATATGGATAGATTCAGAAGGAAATTGGCGGTATAATCACAGTAAAACGAGAGGAAAACAAGACAAATTTTATTTTTCATGTAAAAATGTTGCATAAAAAATATTTTTGACGTATAATATAGACGTGAGGAAAAGGAGGTACATCATGATCCTTGCGATAAGAGTGAAAAATTTTCTTGTCTATTCCGAAGAAGTAGAGTTGTCATTGCGCGCCAATCAGAGGATACGCCGAATGAGCGCGAATACGATTGAGGCAGGCAAGCTGAGCGTATTGAAATCTGTGGGCATATACGGCGCGAACAACGCCGGCAAGACTTGTGTTGTGAAAGCTTTTCGTACAATCAAAAGTGTGCTGTTGAGCCTGTTCCCCGAGTTTCCCGTTAATTTATTCAGCGGCGACCCGGTGTGTCGGTTCGGCGTCGATTTTACCGAAGGAGACCGCGTATTCAGGTATGAGTTTGCGTTCAATAACTTGGAGACGGCAGAGTTGCCGCGAGGCTTTGTTTATGAAAACTTTGCCGAATTGAAGATTGACAAGTACGGCAACGAGAGTTGGACGGAGATATTGCAAAAAGATCTCGAGAGAGGGAAATATAAATTTCCGGCGGACAAAAGAGTTGAAGAATTGATGAAGTCGGTCGCTGCAAACAACATTTTGATCTATACGATCAATACGGAAAAGTTTGAGGCGCTCGATGAGATCAAGAAGAGATTGTGTGCTTGCGCCGAAGGTATCGAGATTGTAGACCTCAACAATATTCCCATAGAGAGGACAATCGCACTGTTGAAGGATAAGAATGCGGACAAGTCCAAAGTTGTGGAATTGATCAAAAACGCAGATGTTGACATCGAGGACTATTATTATCGTGAACCGAACGTCAGGACAAACATTGCGCAAATCAAGGGCGTGCCACAGGAAGCCGTGCTTCGCGCGCACAATTTAGCGACCGATATGCTGTGCCTCATGTCCAATCATCGCGGCAAGAAAGTGCCGAGCCTTTTCTTTGATTCCACCGGAACGAAGAAAATCGTTGCGCTTGCGAGCTATATTGTCGAGGCCTTAGAAAAGGGCAAGACGCTCGTTGTGGACGAGTTGGACAGCAGTTTGCATTTTAGGATAACGCGAGCGATAGTTGCGTTGTTCAACAACGAACTCAATACCAAAGCGCAGCTTGTCTTTACTCTGCATGATATTTCGTTGCTCGACTGCAAGACGCTGTTCCGCAAAGACCAGATATGGTTTGCCGCAAAGGACGGCGGAAAGGCGGAATTGTATTCGTTGGACGAATTTTCTGCACAGGATGGAACGCGTGCCGACACGAGCGACATCGCAGAGCAGTATCGTAAAGGGATGTTCGGAGCAATTCCCGACCCGGATCTGATCAATATTTTGTTGGGGAAAAAGAGAAATGAGAACGATTAAGGCGCAACATCGGCTTTGCGTTATCTGTGAGGGCAGCGAAGAATTTCAATATCTCAAGCGTCTCAAGGAATTGGGAGTATGGAGCGACATCTATTCGATCAAGCTGATAAACGTCGGGTCAATCGATAATATCGCTCCAAGATACCAATACGAATTTTCACAAATCGGATATGATCTCATATTTGTGTTTTGCGACACCGAGACTGCGCCGTATGAGCAATTCAAAAGAATGAAGGAGAAGATAGATAATCTGTATCAAAAAGGGAAGGCGTCCGACAAGTTGGTAATCTTTGCCAACCCGTGTACGATGCAGATTGTGTTGTCTCACTTTGAGAAGGTGCGCTTGAGGACAAACAGAAAGAGCGCAAACGGGAGATTGATTGAAAGATTGACGGGCATTGCCGAATATCGCGCAAAGGCAAGGCAATTGGACGCGATAAGCAAGTTGCTAACAAAAGAGAACTATGATGAGATGAAAGAAAATTTGAGCGATACGGCGACTGAACTTGAGATTGTGCCATCGACAAACTTTTTGCAATTTGTCGAGAGACTGGAATCGAATGACGCCAAATGGGTCAATAAGGCAAAAAGAGGATACGGCGTATAGCTTGATAGTCCATTTTTACCTGCCGTACCGAATGATACGGCAGGTTTTTATGTCAAAGTTTGGTGTAGTGTTTTCCTGCGACTGCGATGACGTTGTCCACGATGACGGGCATATTGCTGTCACAGCAGCGCAAGATGATTTTGTCGGGTTCGGGAGATGCTTTTGGAAGGTTGCCGAAGTCGAATTTCTCTTCGTTTCCGACCTCTATGATCTTGAAACCTTTTTGTATGAGGTAGGCGGAAAATTGCCACAGCTTTTCAAAGCAGCCGTTGCTGTCGAAGATTGCCGAAAGATTTTCGACAGGGTGGTATGCGGTGATTCTGAAGTAGTTTGACATAGTGTTTTCTCCTTATAATTTGCTGTAGTGTGTTAGACTCTCAAAAAATTTGAAAGTCTATATCTGGTTCCGTACAATTTTATGTACGGGTGTTTGTTATCATAATATATTTTCAATTTATGGCAGGAGCTGTTTCCTCTGCAAGTGCCGACTGAAAGATAGATAAAGTCCTCTATTCCATAGGCGATATACTTGATTTCTATCCTGCCAAAATTGTCGAGGTAGGCAATGGTGGGGTGTTTGTTGCAAATTTCTTGTTTTGTCATAGTATTCTCCTTTGCGGTTTATGCCGCGATCTGTTTGATGGTTCTGTTGGCGTAAGGCAGCCAGATTTTGTTGACATAGTGCAGAATGTCTTCGCTCGGCTTATGGTCGTGTTCGCCATAGCATTGCAGGACTTTGTGACTGCGCGGCGAGTATTCGAGCGTCACGAGCGGAATATCCGGGCTGTCCTTTGCGCGGACAAAGAAGATGAGCGATTCTTCTCTCACCATGCGCTGGTCGTAGTTCATTCGTCCCACGCAATGGTGCAACGCCTCGCCTTCACGGATAAGGTCAGCAGGACTTCTTGCGATGACGCAGATAAATGCGCTTCGTTTCGCGTGTTGCAGGGACAGATATTTCTCCGCAACGGCGGCGAATTGCGCATACAGTTCCTTGCGCTTTTCCGCGTCTTCCATAGCCTTTTTCGCTGCGTATTGGTCTATGCGGATGTCGTGCCAGCGTTTGAAGTCGTGGGGAAAGCGATTCTTCGGCAAAGACATGTCCAAGCCGAGATATATGCAGGCTTTGAGGTAGTCGTTATAGGTGTTTACGTTGGTGTTTTGCGCGGAGATGTAGTCGAAAAACCGCTCTCGCTGACTTCCCGTAAAAAGATCGCGGATGGGCTTCAAGGAGTCGTTGCTCCTCAAATTTATCTTCGCTTCGCGGTATGCCTGTAACGCTTTAAGCGGTTTACCCGTTTTATATCCGCGCAAGACGACATCGACATAGTAGTGACGGCGTGTCAGCTCCTCGCGGTTTGCCATAAGCCATTTGCGAAAGCCTTTGTCACTGCCTATTTTTTTCAATATCATCGTGCTGCCGACATATTTGCCGAGCCCGGCTTTAACGAGGTATTCCGCTTGCGGATATTTGATATAGGTGCGCAGATACGAGATAATGCAGGGCGGATTTTGAATATCCACCGCCGAATATCGAAACTCTTTCAAAGTAAGCGCAAAGCGGGGATTTACGATATACGCCCACGGATCGTAGTATTTGTAGTCTGCGGAATACCAAATACCATCGTTGTAATAAGGGCGCAGATCGTTCGGATATTTGAGTCCTTCGTCATACCAGCCGACGCGGAAATTGCCCATAAAGCTGTAGTCCATATCCCTGACAAGACAATTGTCCGAATATACGCCGTGAACGGCGACTTGCTTGAGAAGACGAGTATGCTTGCCTTTGTTACGGACGGCAACGGTGATCTTTACGAGTTCTTTTCGTATCGTCGTAAGATAGGCATAGAATCGCACGCCGCGATAATCGCTGTGTTTTGCGTCGTAATCGAGGATGCGTTTTTCCAATCTCTTCGGAATGGGTCTGATGTGGTTCGGTTGCATATTTCACCTCACTATAATTTTGTGTTCAAGCAAAGCGCATATCTTTGCCGCAATATCATCGCAAGTCTCCACGGGTTCTTCGATGTCGCCGTCAAAGGCTTGCATTTCTTCTTCGCTGAGTTCTTCGATATCTTCATCGTCAATGTCATCCGGCTTCACTTCCCGCACGTTGTCGGGGAGTTCGGCTACGACAAGCTTGTTTCCGCCTTGCAATATCTTGCCAAAATACAGTTCCGCAGCGTGATAGGGAAAACCTATCATCGGCACGCGTTCGGGAAGTCCGCAGTCGCGGCTCGTAATGGTCAAGGAAAGCGTTTCGCCGATCCGTCTTGCGGTTTCGCCGAATATCTCGTAAAAATCACCTACGCGGTATGCTACCACCGCGCCGGGATAACGTTGCGCAAGTTGCAAATAGGTCTTGTAAAGCGGCGATACGGTGTCTTGCTTTGATTGCGGCTTTGGCGATTCGATATCCGTCTTTTCGGGCTCGTCAAAGAGCGAGATTTGCGCCTGCTTGGGCTTTGAAGGCGCGGATACCGGCTTAGACTTCGTCGCCTTTGACGGTTCTTTATACTCGCTGCCGTCGTCGTTGTAGAGCGTGCCTTCGATGCTGTCCTCCTCAAAGTAGTGGACAGCCCAGCCGAACACAATATCGTCTTCGACCATAGCGTATCTCGCGCCTTTCTCGGCTTGCTTTCTTGCTTCTTCGCTTGCAAAGGACATAAAGCCGTCCAGCGTTTTGCGGTTGAGCAGGATTTTTCCGTCTTTCTTGATGAGGACGCCGTTGTTGATTTTTCCTGCAAGGATATCCGAAGCGTTTTCTTCGAGGTAGGCTTTGATACGCAGTTGTTCTTTGGTTTTCGCTTCCAAATTCAGTTTCATCGCAAGCCTCCTTAAAACGGCATATCGTTCAACAGCCTTGCGGCTTTATACGGCAGATTTTCAAGCGAAGTATAGTGATTGAAACCGCCGCGATAATCCGTGTCGCTTTTTGCCGTGCGGATGAGGATATGGCTGTACCACTCGTTAGTGAAGTACCTTACATCCGAAATGGATATGTACACATACTTGTTTTGCGCGCTGACTATAAAAGCGGAGAAGCAATAGTGGTTCTTGCCCACTTTCGCTAAGCGCCAATGATTGTCCTTGCACATCGCCTTCAAGTAGTTGATGTACTTGGTCTGGAAGGATTTGTAATCTTCGCCGGTATAAGAGCCGGTAGAAAATTCGTAATGGAGATACTTCTTGAGATCTGCCAACTTAGCCATTGCTTGTTTCCTCCTTGACTATCCTGTAAATGTCGTCTGCGTAGAATTCGCATACGAACCAATTGAAAAGGGCGTGACACTTCACGCCCTTGTAGTCCACGATGTAATCGTTGTTGCCCAACTCTTTAAGCACGGTTATCTCATCCATCTCGCCTTTAAGGGAGTGGATATGTGCCTGCGTTTTGAACGGTTTCATTTCTTGTATTCCTCCAAGTATGTTTTGTATTGTGTGCAGCTTTCGAGCAGCTGCATGACTTCGGGCATCATCTGCTCCTTTGTCTTGCCTATGCAAGAGAGAATGAGCAGGTTTGTATTCGCGCCGAAAAGCCTTCTAAAAGCGTAATCGAGGACCAGTGTTATGTCCTTGTCCTCGTGTTCGCTCGTTTTGTTAATTGCAAATATCGCGGTAAGTATCGCTTTGAGTTCGTTTGTGTGTTTCATAGTCACCTCACGCGATCCTTTTGATGCCGCCGCCGAAGCTCTGCACGATTATGTCGCCGAACTCTGAACACCATTCATCGTCTTTGTTCCAAACATAGGCGTAAGCGCAGTGTCTGTTCCCGTCATCGTTCATTAAGTCGTCCCATTCTTCGGGATAGTCCGATACGATGAGGAAGGAGTAGCATTCGCCGAACGGAGTAAATTCGTGCGTTACGGCATAGACAAGGCATCCGTATTTCTTTTCGATTGCCTTCATCTTGGCATAGACTTCGGGTTCTTGGTCTATCCAGAAACCGCCAAAGCCTTCAAAGAAGCAAACTTTGTCGCTTTCGCGGAAGCCCTTGATATACGGCTTATAGATGTCCAGCCGTTTCATAAGCTCGATAGCCTTTTCTTTTTTGGCAATGTTCAATTGTGTGTTCATGGTTTATTCCTCCTGTAAGTTGATTCTGCGCTTTGAGATCTTGAGCGCAGCGTTGGTGTTTTCTCTGTATTCTCTTGCCCGGATACGTATCTCTTTGATAGACTCTTCGATTTCCACGATGTCCCAGCCGTATCCGTAATTTGCAAGGAGCAGATATTCGTCTTTTGTCTTGCGCATGTAACTCATATGACTGCCTCCAGCGCTTCGAAGTTGTATGCTATTTTGCGGAGCGTTTCTTCAAAGCCGAACCAAGCCAACAAGTTTTGATTGCAAATATCCTGCGCGAGGGGGTCTTCTTTGTCCCACTTGTCGCCGAAGAGGTCCGAGGGAGCGTAAAGTCCCGTTTCGTTCATGATTTCGTAGAGGAGATCGTTGATCTCCTGCCGATATTGCTTATAGAAGCGCACCGTATCGGTGTAGTAGATGAGCTCTCCTACAATGCCCGATTGACAACCGTAATGCAGGACATCCGTGAAGATGCCCTTTTTGTCGTTGTAGTCGCTCCAACGGTCTATGACATAGTCGCAGACATGCTTTACAAGCCGACTGTCCGAATTGCGCTTGAGTTCTTTGATGCTAGCAAGAGTGAGTTTCATCATGCCACCTCCGCGAAGTCGTCCAAATAGATTCTCTTAAACAGGTTGCCGTATTCAAAATACAGTCTCCCTTCCTTGTCTCTTTCGAGAGGATAGTCGCTTACGCTTATCCTGCCTCTGTCCGTCACGGCGATGTAAGCGCTCGTGCATTCGCCGTTCACGTCTACGATGTTGAAAGTGATGAAAGCATCGCCGTCAAACATCTCGTATTCGGATAATTTTCCGAACTGTCTTTGAGAAACTATGTTTTTCATAGAGTTTACCTCCGAAGTTTTATTTTGCCTTTTCGGCAGGGGCGATCGGAGCAAAGTGCGAGCTTTCAAATATAGAGCAGTCAAAGCATAGTGACAAAGTCAACGACGCAGAGGAAATTATTGCGTAGATAGCTGTTCATTGCCTGTTTTCAGCGATAATTTCCGCAGTTGACTTTGGCGAGAACTGTGCTACGATAACACCACGAAAAGGGAAATCTAAACTTTCATCATTGCGATTATCGTCATTGTCGAATTCTTGCTTGTTTTGTCAATTCATGCTATAATATAATAAACTGGGAGGCGATTATGGCACATAAAACATTCATCTCATATAAATATAGTGAATCACGAGATTTGCGAGATAAGATAATAAAAAAATTGGGAGCGGACGCTACATATTATAAAGGTGAAACCAGTGATTCGCCTAATTTAACTGACTACACGACGAACACTATTCGTAAGAACCTTGCCGATATGATATATGACACAACGGTTATGGTTGTAATCATATCACCCAATATGAAACAAAGTGAATGGATGGAATGGGAAATAAGGTATGCTTTGCGCGAACAAACACGTAATGGCAGAACTTCTCACGCCGATGGAGTAATATGTGTTGTGAAAAAAGATGAATATTATGAGCAAATTGGGCGCAATCCCTATTCTTGGGCTAAATCGAATGGAGGAGATTGGGATACAAATAAGTTGTTTAATATTATAAATCAAAATAGAAACAATAAAAAATCTTTTCTCGATAGCGATTTGTTTAATATAGATGATTACAATAGACTATCAAAACATTATGTAGATATAGTAACTGAAGAAGAATTTTTGAAATGCCCGAATTATTATATTGGTATTGCGTTTGAAAAAAGTCAAAATCTTGGCTCTTACGATTTGGCCAAACAATGAGGTGATAAAATGAGTGATATTCCCCGACACAAAGTCTTTATTAGTTATTATCATGCGGACGATCAATACTATAAAAATTACCTCACAGGCATGAATGAATATATACCTTATTTTGGTTGTCAAAGCGTATTTGATGACTATTCCGTGCATGAAAATGAAGTTGATGATACTGGCTTAACAGACGAACAAGTTAGAAAAATTATTCGTGATGATTATATCCAAGATGCAACTGTTTTAGTGTTATTATGTGGACAAAACACTAAGCGCCGCAAGCATATTGATTGGGAAATTCATGCGGCAATGTATGACAGCGAGGCAAATCCCAAAATGGGGATTTTAGTAATAAATTTGCCAAGCATATCGGAAAAGCAAAATATGATTGCCTGCGGAAATGACGAAGAAAAAGTTATGAGTAGTGCTTTTACAAAGTGGACTCCTATTCATAAAGATGTGGCTTACATAGAAAATAATTATCCTTTTCTCCCTAATAGAATAGTTGTCAATATTGCACGCAACAATGTCAGCATTTCTGTCGTAAATTGGGATGTTATTGCCAATGATGCCGAAAAATTAAAATATTTAATTGATAAGGCTTTCCAGCGTCGCAAAATAAACAATTATGATCATTCCGAACCTCTAAGGAGAAGAAATAGCTGATATGATAGAAAAGACCCATTTGATTAATGACATAGTATCTCGTTTAGAGTGTAGAAGCCTATCAGTGTTCCTTGGGGCGGGGATGTCATATGATGCATGCAAAATAGATTGGGAATCGTTAGTAGCCCCCTACATTTCGCAGTTGCCAGGAAATGACCCCGATTTAATTAAGGGTTTGCAATATTATGTAACACAGAATAAGATTGATGTAGTGGATTTTAAAAGAGAAATAGCTCTAAAATTTTTAGGTCTAAAGTATGGTCTAAATCACGAGCTTTTAGCTAAGTTGCCAATAAGAAATTACTGGACTACAAATTTTGATACGTTAATGGAAGATGCGCTAAAAACTACTCATGAACAGCGTGATGTAATAAAAAAGAATGATTCTTTCATAACGGCTGAAGAGCGCAGAGATAATGTTGTTTATAAATTGCATGGCGATGTCAATGAGCTTCGCGATATTGTTATTTTACAAGACGACTATGACAATTATCCTAATACACATAGTAATTTTGTTACTGCATTAAAGAATGAACTCGCCACAAATTCAATGTTGTTTTTGGGATACAGTTTTAATGATCCTGACATAAAAAACATAATAAATCTATTAAAACTAAAAACGCCCACTTTGCAAACACATTTATTTATACTCAAAAGAGAATGCAAGGGAAAAGAATTAGCGCAAAAGTATTGGATTGATGAGTTGACCAAAAAAGGTATAATTACTTGCCTAATTGACGAATATACTGAGGTAGAAGAAATACTCTCAAGGATCTATAAAAAGTATATGGCGAGAAAAATCTTTATATCTGGCAGTAGCTGTGGGGAATATGGAAAGTTTACAGCAAACGAAGCGCACGATCTGTTATATAGGCTCGGCTATAAGCTAATTGAGAGGTTTAAAGATCAGGATATCAATCTTATATCGGGCTACGGATTAGGAGTTGGTCCAAATATAGTAGAAGGCGCAGCCGAAGCTGTTGCCAATAATGATTTGGATTTTGGGAAAAAGATTTTGATATATCCTTTTCCAAAAACATATTATAGCATTCACTCCGAGGATCGTTCTACTAAATTAGAAGAGCATTTTAAGCATTATCGTGAAAAAATGATTGAGAAATGCGGTATTGCCTTTTTCTTGTTCGGTAATAAAAAAGATAAATTAGGTAACACTATTGTCGCGGATGGAGTTGTAAAAGAATTTGAAATCGCTCGCAAACAGGGCAAATATGTTTTTCCCATCGGTTCCACCGGTGGGGCTGCAAAAATATTAGCGGACAAGGTCTGGGCAAATTATGAAAGTTATAATAAGACGTCTCCAGAAGTTAAAGAATTATATAAGAAGCTCAACGCGCCAGAGATTACTGCCGATGAAATCATAGAAAAGATTTGTACTATTGTTGATTTAATTGCATATAGGGATGATGGTTGATAGCCAAATCACACTACTGTATTACAAATATTGGTGAAATAAATAGTATTACAATTGAGAGTGACTTGTTTTCAGCGAGGCAAATTACTAGTAAAGTAGTAGAACGCACCTCAATTTAATAGAATAAAATTGATGAAATCATACAAATTTTGATTGAAAAGATAGAGCATGATTGAGTTCAACTGAGGTTTAAGGCGGTGCGCCAGCGCTTCAAGCTAGGCTTGAGGCGAACCAAAAACGGGAGTTTGGCACAAGTGCCACTCCCTTTTTTGTACGCGCTCTTGCCTGCGCTTTCCGCTTCGCTAAGGAGAATCGGGCACCGAAATAGTGACGCGTCGTTACACTCCGCTATTCCGTCCTCGCTATGCTCGTCCTTACGAATCCCTCTCTCCGCGCCAACGCTTCGGGCTTCGGCTCAAAGCATGCCACAAAAGCGACAGGATCAGTTGAACCCCTAAAAAGGTTGCTGAGTTCCTTGTTTTTTTGCCGGGAATTGAAGTTTTGGAGAAATTCGGCGTGTCGAGCCTGGCTTGCCACACTGCAAAAGGAATGCAGTTCGAACAGCCATATAACGGTAGCCGACTGCGATCACGTCGACGCAAAGTCGAAAACGACAAAACATACATCGACGACGCGCAGCCGATCGATAATGTCGGAAGGTCTTGACTGCGGTCAGTCGCGCGGACTGTCGCGGAAGAATTCTTCGCTCAATTTTTGGGTGAGGGCGGAGATGACTTCGGAGTTGGATGGGCGGACATTGCCGATCAAAGCGCGCATGTGTTCGTGAGATATGGGGTCGGAGTCGGCTGCGCGGATGGCGTTGCGTATGGAGCGCTCGACATTGTCGGGACGGACGTTGTGTTTTTGCGCGATCTTCGGATAGATGTCTTTGGACAATTTATGGCGGGGATCGTCGAGGAAGAGGCACATCAGGACGGCGTCTCGGATGTAGCTGCAGCCGAGAGTGCCGCGGCGGAAGCCGCACTTCGCCATGAGAGAGGAGAGCAAGACACTTGCTCTCGCCTCGGAGCGAGAGGAGCATTTTTGGGAAAGGTCTATCTTGAAGAACAATTTGTCTGAGAGACAGAGCACCGTAGTGCCGGACAGGCGAAGGAAGAGGGAGCGGTCTTTGAGGGCGTCGCGGAAGGAGTCTTCGCACGCGATGATGCAGTCAAAGAGGGGGCTGTGTTCCAGCGCAGCCGCAACGGAATCGCGGAAGACGACGGCGGCATTCAAAGAGGAAGAGGCGAACTCTGCGGCAGAGGCTTTGTCCGAGGGATCGGAAGCGACGATAGCAACGGTAAACATAAACGCTCCTTGGGTTTGATAATCAATTTATATCACAAACGCAAATAAGCTGTCAACAATTCGCATACACAAAATCACAAAAACCGACAAAACAAACCGAAGTAATCGCAAAACGGACAATAAATAGAATATTTTCGACAAATTTCGATAAAAGCAGACAAAGAGGATATCTTGTATGTCAACGGTCATTCTTTGTAGGACAGGGAGGCCTCGGGGATGTCGCAATTTTCGGCTATGGACTGCCATTGAGATTCGCTTCCGGCAAAGTGGATGGTGGGAGCGGTCGCTTTAGAGAAGGAGTGGGAGAAGGCATCGTCCGCTATCGTTTGCAACGAGGAGGGAAGATATAGATTTTCGAGGGCAACACAGGAGGAGAAGGCTTTTGGACCGATCTCGGTGCAGCCTTCGTTGAGGCGGATATCGGTCAAGCCAGGGGCATAGAAGAAAGTTCTTTCATATATGCAAATCGAATCGGTAACCGTCACGGATGTCAAGCTTGTGGGAAGATTAACATTATTTCTGTTCTGTTCAGAAAACAACTCCATGAGAGTAAGACCTGTTTCTCTATTTTTTCCGACAAAGGGTATCGTCAAGGAGATGAGATTTGTAAATTCGCCGAGAACACCCGGTTCCAGTGATTGCAAGCTGTCCGGTAAAACGAGAGAGGTCACGTTCTTTACGCATTCGGAGAAGGCGGTCTTGGAGATCTCGGTCACGGGAAGATCGTCGTAGGACGAGGGGATGACCAACTCTTCGTATGGATAGGTATAGCCGTCTTCAAAGCCCATAAAGGTGACGCCGCCGGAGGAGTTTGGCTCAAACAGCGCGTGTGGCAATTCGCGGTAGCCGCATACGGTGCATGCTCCCGTTGAGTCGAGGGAGTGGGATGAAAGAGGGAGAGCAAGGTCTTGTTCGGTGCAAGGGGTTTTGTCAAGGGAGAAAAGCGTATTGCAAGACGAGCATTCATAGTGCGCCGAAACGCCTTTTTGTATGCAGGTGGACGCAACTTCGGGGATAAGGGTGAACGAGTGGTCCGCAAGGGGCA